>Ga0206679_10000271_pt1 | contig 42844 bp, 29 predicted proteins | sample M110012015metaG_FD_155464 | JGI IMG/M metagenome (GOLD analysis project Ga0206679, IMG submission 155464) | Ammonia-oxidizing marine archaeal communities from Monterey Bay, California, United States - M1 100m 12015 | ecosystem: Environmental > Aquatic > Marine > Intertidal zone | place: USA...
CCCCCCCAAGACCCCCTGGGCACGCTCTGGCCAGAGCGCCGGAACCTACACCTGGGCCACAACGCCCAGCCGGCTGTTCGTCTTTGGTGAAAAACCCTGTGCCGCCGTAGGCGACGACATCGCACTCGATTTGCTTTGGCTTCCCCCTATAACGCCCAAGTCAAACAACGAAATGCAGACGGATCAGCGCTTCTTCGCTTGCAGCAGCTCCACCATAGCCTCGCCCATCGCGAGGCCGACATTCATGTAGGTCTTGGCGTTGCCGCCGTAGTGGGCGTTGGAGCTCGACCCCATGCTCAACGGGTGGGTGTAAACGGTCGCGACAGAGCCCTTTAATGCCGGGTTCTTAGTCGCGTTGCTGAGCGACATCATGCCTTTGAGGATGCTCATCTCGTTGCCCTTAGCGGTGACTTTGTCGGTTTGCCCGAGCGTGGCGCACACGAATTTCGCGTCGGGCGCGTCGAATTCTTTGCGCAGGGCCGCGACCAAGCGCACGAGGTTCTCGCCATACTTCTCGGCGTGCCCCGCGTTGTAGCGGTCCTTATCGCCCTGCCACCACAAGATGCCCTTGACCTCGAACTTGGTCGCGGCGGGATAGTGTTTGCCGAGGTCCTTCAGCACGGCCTTGGCGCGCGCGACATCACCCTTGTATTGGAGGCCCGCCGACCAGCCGATCGGCTTGGGATCGGTGCCCTTCTCCCAACGGTCCGGGCTCTGGCCGTAGCCGGCGTAGACGTAGGTCTTGCGGTCCTTAGGGTCGGTGAACTCATACGAAGGGGACCCCGGCGGCAGGATGTCCCAACCGAGGCTGCGGTTGCCAGTGGCGCTCTTCAGGATCAGCACCGGCGCGTCGATCGCGTCGCCGAGCCGGTGACCGATACCCTGCTCGATGCCGACCTTGCCGCCGGAAACCGTGAGCCAGTCGTTGCGAATCTTGCGCGTCTTGCCAGGGCCGCCGCTGCCCAAGACATGCACGTTGCGCACGTCTTGGCGCTTCGTCCAGGCGCCCGCGTCGTCGACCATGAAGGGGTAGAGGCCCTCCTCCTTGACCGCATGCTCAAGCGAGCCTTCAGCTCCCTTGACCTTGCCCATCTCCAGCGTGTTGGACTGGCCCATGATCAAGAAGACCTGGACCGGCTTGCTCATGTCGGCCGGCTTGCCGTCGGGATCACTGAGTTCCTGGGCGAGCGGCGAGGCGCAGAGCAATGAGAGCGCGAGGAGCGCAGAAAGCGGGAGCTTGGTCATGCGGGCGGTTCCTTGGGTTGAACGTGTCGGGTCATGGTAGCAGACGGCCCCTGGACGCAGTGGACGCAACTTGTGCTGCTGAAACGCGATCCTATTTTCGGACACCGCGCGGTTCAGGGGCGGCTGTGGGGTGCAATCGTGGCGTGGTCCTAAAACTTGTAGGCCTCATCCACCGGGCGGTTCGGCCGCTTGAAGTGCATGGGTCGCCGCAAATCACCGCTGGCGGGATGCGTCTTCTCAAGCCACTTCTCGAAGGCCGCCCGACTCTTGGCCGTGTCCACGCTGATGTCTCCGTAGGTATCGCCGGGATGGCCCGCTTCCACGCGCACCTTTTGATGCCAGCAGTGCATGCCACTGGTGGGATCGGGCTGCACCGGGAAAGTCATGTTTTGGTTGACGCCCACTTCCTTCCAGTGGACCTGCGCCATGTCGGGGTCTTTGGCCTCGAAGGGGCCAGGCAACTCGGTCTGACGGAAGAGGAAATTCGATCCGTCGCGCTCCAGCTTAACCCGCGCCGAAGACATGATTTGCCCGCCCACTTTGCGGTGCATGCGCCAACGCCCCACATGGTGAGAACAAGCAACAATGCCCGGATGAATGCCTTCGGTGACCCAAACCCGGGCCACAAAGTAGCCAATCTCCGTGTTGACGCGCGCCAAGCCACCTTGCTCAAGACCTAGATCCTTAGCGTCGCTTGGGTGCACCCAAAGAGGGTTCGTGTGGCTGATTTCTTGCAACCACTTAGCGTTGGCGGACCGCGTGTGAATCAGAGTCGGCAAACGGAATGTGGGCAACAGAACCCTTTGGCCCGCGTCTAGGTCCAGTCCTTCATGGTGCACTTGGGAGCGGATGTAGCCAGGAGTGGCCTGATCGCCAAAGCCCCAGTCATCCATGAAATCCGCGAAGAACTCCAACAGGCCCGAACGGGTGTCGAACCCTTTGACTTTGCGCCCATCATCCAGTTCGCACTGATCCCCGGGATCGTCGTAGCGCCGTTGACCTGCATAGGGGACGGCAAAAGCACCCTTACGCCGCATATATTCCAAGGGCTTGAGGTCTTCCTTGGCGGCCGCTTCCGGCAGGCCCGGAACCGAGTGATCAAAAATGTCACCCCAGTACTCGTCCATGGACACGGGCTGACCCGGAGTCTCTTGGGACTCGAACCACTTGCGAATCCCCATGCTGCCATCAGGGTCAATCTTCCAAGTCAGGGCGATCCAAAATTCCGCCTCCTCCCAAACTTGTCCGGGATTGGTACCGAGGGTCGTAGAACTCTCTTTGCCCTGCAAGCGGGCGTACTCACGTCCAACCGGCTGGCGGAAGCCGATCCAATTGCCCGCGTGGGTTTCCTGGCTCATCAGATCGTGCCGCTCAGGACCAAGCCCCATGGGCAAAACCCAATCAGCCCATTGAGCTGTCTCGTTCCACGTGGGAGTCAGCGCCACATGACAGCCGATACGACCCGCTTCTTCGAACATCTCGATCCACGAACAACCATCGGGGTTGGTCCATACCGGATTGTAAACCCGGGTGAAATACACGTCGAGTTTCGCATCCTGGCGCTGCAATAGGTGCGGCAACAGGAAACTCATCTCGTAGTGCGCGAGGGGGTATTCCTTGGGAAAGAGCACCTCGCTCCAGCGCTTGTGCTTGGGAGGATTCTGAGAGGGTTTAGGGTGCGCCTTGTCCCAAGAGTTCGGGTTCAAACCGCCCGGTGTCCCCACCGAACCGGTCAAGGCATGCAGCAAAAACAGAGCGCGGGTTGTTTGCCAACCACCCTCATTGCCTGCCGCGGTATTGCGCCAAAGGTGGCTGGTAAAATGGGTGCCTGCCGCAATGATCTCGTCCGCCAAATACTCGACCGTTCCTGCCGAGATTTTGCACTCGTTAGCAACGAATTCCGGGGTGTATGAATCGTACTGCTCGCTGAGCTTTTCCAGAAAGCGTTCGAGAGTCCCCGGGCCATCTGGGTCACTCACATCCAGCCACGCCTTCCAATTCAGCCAATCCTTAACGAAGGGCTTGTTGATCGCATCCCGGCGCAAGAGCTCCCTCGTAACGCCGAGCAGCATGGCGGCCTCGGTTCCCGGCCAAGGGGAGATCCAGCGATCCGCGTGGGTGGTGGTGTTGGAAAGACGCGTGTCCACGACGGCGATTTTCGCACCTTCTTCCTTGGCGGAAATGATGCGCTGGGCGTGGGGATTGAAGTAATGGCCAGTTTCCAAATGCGCCGAGAGCAACAACACAAACTTGGCGTTCGCGTAGTCCGGCGAGGGACGATCGGCCCCAAACCAAAGGGTGTAACCCAAACGCGCGGATGCACTGCACACGTTGGTGTGACTGTTGTGACCATCGATGCCCCAGGCTTCAAGCATGCGCAGGACGAAGTGATCTTCGCCGGGACGCCCCACGTGATACATGATTTCTTCGTGGCGGTCTTCGCGCAGAGCCTTGCCGATGCGGCCGCCGATATCGGTCAGGGCCTCTTCCCAAGTGGCCTCTTCAAACTTGCCCGAACCTCGGGGTCCCACGCGCTTGAGAGGCGCGGTGATGCGCTCCTCGTCCTGCACCTGGTTGATGGTGGCCGGTCCTTTGGCGCAGGTCCGCCCCCGGGATCCCGGGTGGATTGGGTTGCCCTCGAACTTTTTGATCTGACCGTCTTTCTTATCAACAAAGGCCAACAAGCCGCAGGCGGATTCACAGTTGAAGCAGATAGTCGGAATGCAGGCGAAGTGTGTTTCGTTGACCTCGGGCCAGGCTTTTGGATCGAGCTCAACCCAATCGTGCCAATGCTCGGGCGACGGCCCAACGGCCAACTCCCAGGGGGACTTGCGTTCGTATGAACCTGATTGAGATACGGATTCGGTCATGGTGGAAGAACGGGTCAGGAGATTGGCAACGCTTGGCCAGCGCGAACGAGTAGGTCTTTCTCGGCCCATAGACCCACAAGGGCCAGCACTCCGGCCACCGCCACGGAGCCACTAGAGAGAAGTGCCGCGGGCAGCAGGATTCCCGCAACTACGCCAACGCCCCAGTGGGTTACCTTGTAGGGCCCGTGGGTGATCAAGCGCGCGGTACGATGGTATTCGGATTCGCGATTCTTGGGCGCCAACTTGCCTTCGAGCAAAGTCATCGCCAAGTGCAGTGCCAGTGAAACCCCGAGGGCGAGGCGCATGAAGTCGTAGCCTGTGTCCGACAGGGTCAAGCCCACGGCATCAGCAATCAACAGGCAACTCGACCCGGCAACTGCGGCCTGTAAGATCAGGTGCGCCCACATCCCCCGGCGCATCCAAAGCACACGACCCTTCGCTTGGCTGAACAGGAAGCCCGTATACCCTGCGGTTGCGGCCCCCAACAGCACACATGCCACTGTAAAGATGGGCGCCGCCATGCCGCCGAATCCGATGCCTGCCATGCGGAACACCACCGGCAAGGATAGCAGCGCCCCAAAGGCGCCAATGATGTAACTGCCCCGTACAAGCCAGGACTTCCAGTTAGGGCGCAACAGGATGTACAGGAATCGCTCGGGACGCTTGAGGTCTAGCACCAGCAACAAGCCGGTCAGGGCCAGGAATACCAGGGAAATGAAAATCGCCCCAAGGCCCGTGTTACCCACGAAATCTCCTGTGTTGGAATCAGCCCCAATCCAGGCCGCTATCAGGGCCAAGGGGAAAACCCCCGAGGCAATTGACTTGGTCCACAAATAGCCGGTGATCTTCCAGCCCCAGATCATTTTCCGCGGCACGTCATAAACCGTACGGGCGCTCGTCTGCTCGGAGGCTTTTGCCTCGGCGGCCTGATAGGCCTCTGCGACAGCTCGGTCTCCGGTGGGGCTGTTGGACCAAATTGAACCGTGGGACTGATTGGTCAGGCCCGGATCGATTCCCGCGGGAGTCACCTCGCGATAGAAAACGCTGGGCTTGGTCCCAGCCTCTGGCTTGCGCACCTCTAGCTGGTGCTCGTTCTTGAAGCGCGATACGTAGCTGTCGGGATCGTCAAAGTCCCCGGGGATGATCGCCTCTGTGGGACAGACCACGGCGCAGGCTGGAGCCAATCCAACCTCGGTGCGGTGCGCGCAAAAGTGACATTTCTCCGCCAAACCCGATTCGGGGTTGATGTACAGGGCGTCATAAGGGCAGGCCTGCATGCAGGATTTGCAGCCGATGCAACTTTTGGGGTCAATTTCCACCACGCCGTTGAAGCCCTTGCCCAGAGCTGAAGTCGGGCAGATATCGACACAGGGCGGTTCCTCGCACTGGTTGCAGCGCAGAACGGAATAGCCCCGGCGAACCGAGGGAAATTCACCCTCTTCGGTGTACTTGACCCAGGTGCGATAGCTCCCCAGCGGCACGTCGTTTTCAGACTTGCAAGCAATGCTGCAGGCATGGCAGCCAATGCAGCGTGTGTGATCGATGACAAATCCTAATTGCACGCGGATACTCCTCTCTTGAGGGCGGTGATTGTAGGGGCTTGACTCCCGCCGGACAGTCACAATCGAGAATCCCCGTGGGCCGATTTCTCCGGTACCCTCCCAGCCCTCCAACTCACCGCCCACACACCCCATCGGCGCCCGTAGAAAGGCCGCCCCCACCACTCAGCGGCGCATGTCCTGACCCCGTCCGGTTGCCAGTATAATCCGCCTGCCCCAACGGGAGCCACCTATGCCCTACCTACCCTTTTTGCTGGCCTTTGCGGTCCACGTCGACTCAGGCTTCCAAGCCCCCGATCTTCCCTCGCCGCCGATTATCGAGAACACCTCGCGCATGGACCCTGAGGTGGTCGCCACTTTGGACCGGGCGTTCCAGGGAGTGCTCAAAGCAAATCTCGAACACGCCAGCGCAACACCCGAAGATCTGAGCGCGCGGGGCCAAGCTTGGTCTCAGCTTGGACTGGCCTACGAGGCCAACACCATGTGGTCATTGGCTTTGGGTTGTTATGCCCAAGCCATCAGCCTGATGCCAGAAAAGCCGGAATGGGTTTACCGCCTAGGCGTTTGCCAGCATGCGGGGGGTGATCTGATCGCCGCTTTCGAGTCCTTTCGCGCTGTAGCGCCGAGGCTTAAGAACACGGCGGTGGTCCAAGCGCGGCTAGGAGACACAGCGCTCAGCATGGGATTCATCGACCAAGCTGAAGCTGCTTGGCAGCAGGCGATTGCATCGGAAGCGGGGCTTGGCGGTGCGGTCAAGTTTCCCGAAAACCGAGTGGGCCTAGCCCAAGTGATGATCGAAAAGGAATCCTGGCAAGAGGCCGCAGGTCTCCTGCGCGAAGCCCTGACCATCAACCCCGCCTACACCCACGCACACTATCTCTTGGGCCTGGTTCTGGCTGAGTTAGGCGATGATCAGCAGTCGGCGTTCGAGCTTAAGCGCGGGCTCAACGCATTCCCGATTTTCCCGCCAGATCCCCACCAGCCGTTGCTGACCAAGTGGGCCGCCGGATTTGGCAAGCGCATGGGTGCTATCGAGAACCGGCTCGCCGGTGGTGACCCCCAGGGTGCACTCGCGGCCCTCGAAGTCATCCGAGCCGAGCGTGGCCCCGACATGCAGGTCCTCAACATTATGTCCCGTGCCTATCAGCAGCTCGGGGACCTTGAACAGGCCCTTAAGTTGTTGGACGAGAGCGCACTGGTCGACCCCAAGGCCTACGCCACGCAGATTGACATGGCCGTTGTGCTGCTCAACATGTCCTCCAACCCTGCCAATGCGGCCCGACGCGTGGACCTCATCGCCCGTGCGCGCACCGCCGCCGACGCGGCCATTCAAATGGCGCCGCACATCGGGAGGACCTGGTACTACCGAGGCCTGGTGGAGCAGGTCAGCATCGACCCCAACGACCCCGAGGGGGCACAAGCGAAGGGCAAGATTACCATGGCTAACATGCAGCGAGCGCACATGCTTGGTTGCACCGAACCCCAGCTTTATGAATTCCTTGCCCAACTCTACGCCAGTCAGGGGAAGCATCGGGAAATGGAAAAATTCGCCATGGCCCACACGGCCCATTCCCCGGAGAACCCCATGGCGTGGGTTTTCCTAGCGCGGGTCAGGTACACCATGGGAAAATGGGACGGCGCCCGGCAAGCCGCCCAACACGCGACGACCGTTTCAGGGAATGATCCTGAGATCGCCGCCTTCCAGCAACAACTCGAAAACACCCTCAAGCAGGCTGGGCATTGATCACCGTGCAATTTTCTCTCCTTCTTCTATCTGTCCTGGGAGCTCCCCAAGACAATACGCCCACCCCCTGGTTCACCGAAATCGGCGAAGCTGCAGGCGTCGAGTTCTCCCATATCAGCGGAGCCCGGGGTGAGTACTGGTTCCCCGAAATCATGGGTGGCGGCGTAGCCCTGCTCGACTATGACGGAGACGGACTGCTGGACATCTATTGTGTCCAGTCGGGTTTCCTCAAGGATGCCGACGGCGAAGGGCCCGACAACCCGCCGAACCAATTGTTCCGCAACCTAGGTGTGGACGAGGGTACCGGCCAGCCTCGCTTTGAGGATGTCACCGAACTTGCCGGCGTAGGCGACGCCAGCTACGGCATGGGTGTGGCCTGCGGTGACTATGACCGCGACGGGGACATGGACTTATTCGTCACCAATGTGGGCGTGAACATCTTGTTCCGCAATGAAGGACCTGATGAGCAAGGGATTGTGCGCTTCAAGGATATCACTAAAACCTCTGGCACCGAAGATGTCCGCTGGGCAACCAGCGCTGCGTTTCTTGATATCGACGGAGACCGGGACCTTGACCTTTATGTGGTCAACAACCTGCTCTGGCACGCATCGACCGAGACCCCTTGTTTTAACTACTTCTCTGAGCGCGACTACTGCAGTCCCAACAACTACAACGCGGCCAGCCCCGATGTCTTATTCGTCATGGGACGCTCTCGCTTTCAAGATTGGACGCCCACCTCTGGTTTAGACGCAGCGTTTGGGAACGGCCTTGGGGTTGCCCCGGCCGACTACGATCAGGACGGCAACATGGACCTCTATGTGGCTAACGACGCGACCCCTAACAACCTTTGGCACAACAAGGGCCGGGGCAAGTACACCGACAAGGGCCTCTTGCTCGGTTGCGCTGTCAATGGCAATGGAACGCCAGAAGCCGGCATGGGCGTTCAGTGGGTGGACGTGGACCAGGATGGGGACCTCGACCTGTTCATGACCCACCTGCGCCGGGAAACCAACACCTTCTACATGAACCGCCGCGGTCGTTTTACGGACAAGACCAACGCTACCGGCATGAATGCCACCAGCTTGAAGTACACGGGTTTTGGCATGGGTTTCCATGACTACGACCTCGATGGTCAGCTTGACCTCTATGTGGCCAACGGCGCTGTGCAGGCATGGCGCCACGAGGAAGTTTTTGCCGCAGATCCTTACGCGGAACCCAATCACCTTTACCAGGGCCAGGGCGGCACACGCTTTGCACCGGTCCCTGGCGGCGGCGAAATCAATCAGTCCGTGGGCACGAGCCGTGGCGCTGCTTTTGGTGACCTTGATAACGACGGGGATGTGGACGTGGTCTACATGGACCGCGATGGCCGCACCAAGCTGCTGATGAACAACGCAAAGGGGCATTGGATTGGTTTCCGGATGCTCGACAAGCGAGGAGACGAAGTCCCCGGCGCAATGGTCGGTGTAACCCACCAAGGCAAGACCGCTTGGCGCCTTGCCGACCCGGCCTATAGCTACCTTGCCAGCAATGATCCCAGAGCACACTTCGGCCTCGGTACTTCAGCCAAGATCGAAGGCATTACCGTGCGCTGGCCCTCGGGCATTGTGGAGAAGTTTGACGCTCTCGCAACGGGCGCCTATCACGAGTTGCGTGAAGGGCGTGGTCTTGACGCCAAGTAACCACGGCGCGGCTTGAAGGCCGCAAAACAAGCAATGGACGACACCTCAAACACACCGCTTAAGAAGCAACTAGGCCTCGGCAGCGTCTACGCCATCGCAACTGGCGCGACCCTCAGCGCGGGGCTGTTTCTTTTACCGGGACTTGCCGCACAGCAAGCGGGGCCGGCAGTCGTACTTTGCTACCTACTTGCCGCCGTACCCTTAATTCCGGCTATGCTCTGCATCGTCGAACTCTCCACGGCCATGCCCAGAGCGGGGGGGTCTTACTACTTCCTCGAACGCAGTCTCGGCCCTCTGCTAGGAACAGTTGGCGGATTTGGCACATGGCTGGCCATCGCGCTTAAAACGAGTTTCGCACTTGTGGGGCTGGCGGCGACGGTTTCGCTGTTGTTCGAACCCAGCCCATACTTGCTCAAACCTCTCGCAATCGGTTTTGCGGTTCTCTTCGCGGGCTTGAACGCCATGGGCGCCCGACGCTCGGGGGGGCTCCAAAAATTCCTCGTGGTCCTTCTGCTATTGATCCTCACAAGTTTCCTTGCAGTCGGTTTACCCGAGATGCGGGTCGAACACTTCGGCGGGTTCTTGGACGCTGGGCGCGAATCAATCTTGGCCACCGCAGGCCTGGTCTACATCAGCTATGTGGGCGTCACCAATGTGGCAAGCGTTTCAGAAGAGGTCTCCGACCCAGAGCGCAACCTGCCCCGGGGCATTTTCCTGTCCCTGATTACGGCGCTCTTGATCTATGGCCTCGCCACCGCGGTCATGGTGGGCGTCATGCCCCCGGACCAGCTCGCGGGCAACATGACCCCCATGTCCAGCGCCGCCCATATCATCGGTGGTCGCACGGGAATGATCGTGGTTTCTTTGGGTGCGGTTCTGGCCTTCTTCTCGGTGGCCAACGCCGGGATCATGGCCGCCTCCCGCTACCCGCTCGCCATGGGGCGTGACGATCTTGTGCCCCCCGCCCTCTCAAAGCTCGATAAGAACGGGACGCCGCTGGTGTCGATCCTGGTCACTGCCAGCCTGATCATTAGCGTGATCTTGTTCTTCGACCCGATCAAGATTGCCAAGCTGGCCAGTGCTTTCCAGTTGATGATGTTCGCCCTGCTTTGTCTAGCCGTGATCATTATGCGCGAGAGCGGACTTGCCAGCTATGACCCCGGCTACCGCACGCCGCTCTACCCTTGGATTCCGATCTTCGGCATCCTCTCGCCGTTCTTCTTGATTATTCAAATGGGCTGGTTGCCCACGGCTTTCAGCCTAGGCCTGGTCGCCGCGGGAATCGCCTGGTTCCAGTTCTATGGCTCCTCTAGAGTCAAGCGAACGGGGGCGATCTACCATGTGTTTGAGCGCCTTGGGCGCTCCAGGCATGAGGCGCTCGATGTGGAGTTGCGCACGATTCTCAAAGAAAAGGGCCTGCGTGACGAGGACCCCTTTGAGGAGGTCGTCCTAGGGGCGCAAGTCATCGAGGTGGAGACGGTTCCTGATTTCGATCGACTGATCGAGCAAGTAGCTGAGGCCCTTGCGGAACGAACCGGTGGCCCAAGAGGAGTATTCATAGGCGGTTTCCGCGAAGGCACAAAGATGGGCGCTACGCCCGTCGCGAAGGGCGTCGCCCTCCCCCACATGTATCTTCCGGACATCGAGCAGCCCCTCTTGGTGTTGGTTCGGTCTATCAAGGACTTCCAGATTCTTACGGGTGACATCTTTGGCAAAACCCAGCTGACGGACGCTGTCCATGCGGCCTTTTTCCTTGTCAGTCCAAAAAATGATCCGAGCCGCCACTTACGGATGTTGGCGCAACTAGCCAATCGCATCGATCGCGACGACTTTGACCCTGCTTGGCGTTCTGCTCCTAACGAAATGGCACTTCGCGAGGTATTCTTGCGCGATGATCGGTATCTCTCCCTGCGCCTAACGCCGGGATCGGAATCCGAGCCGTGGATCGATCAACAACTATTCGAGCTGGGGCTTCCCGATGGCTGCCTAGTGGCTGCCATCCGCCGCCGCAACACAACCATGGTTCCCCGGGGCGCAACCCGCCTTGAGGAAGGGGACCGGCTGCTTCTTTTCGGAGAACCCCAAGCCCTCAATACAATTCGCAAGCAACTCGGATTGAGCAACTCGCCAAACGTAGCCTAGGACAATGAACGACCCCGCACAATTTGCCGCAGCCCTCGATGCCGCAGAAAGTTCCATTGATTGGCAAGCCCTAGAAAGCGTCTACTGCTCGGGTGATGGTAAGGGATTTTTTTCTCCGGAGGCAATCGATGCGGCACGCAACGCCGGGCTGTTGTTCGCAGGTGACCTGGGCCAACACTTAAGCCCAAACGGCCGCAGCTTGTATGTGGGGGCCGGAGTCGCCGAGCTTGTGCCGTTGGTCTTTGAGACCACCATGCTGAATCGCAAGGTGACTGTTCACGGGTTGGAGGGCATCGAACTGAACCTCCTCAAGGCAGCTATGGCATCAGTAGCGGAGGTCACTGGTGGCCTCGCTCCGCGAGTCACTACCGCCCCGATGCGTCCCGCGGAAACCGGTCAGGTGGATCACCTCTGGTTTGTCTCGGTCTTGACCGACCCTGATGCCTTTCCGGCCATGCACAATAAGCTCTACGGACGTCAGGGAGGCCCCCTAGCGGTGGCTGGGGGCCATCCCAAGGCTGAACGTATCAGGGTTGAAAACCTCGTACGGCTGGCCCTGGGAGGGCTCGCCCCAAAGGCGATCCTCACCACATCCGACGAGGAATTGCCCGTCTTTGAAGCAATTGGATCCAGTATGGGGTTCACATTCGTCAACCCCACCGTGTCGCGTTTGACCGGAATCGTGGGGGACCCGGTTCGTCACCACCGGATAATCAACACACAGGCAAAGTCCTAGGAGCCCAGCTTCCTCCGAGAAGGTAACTACCGTGGCACCCACTCCCGCCCAAAACAGAAACCTCGAATACGGCGATCCCCAGCTCTTCGTGAACAGGGATGTCTCACTACTAGAGTTCAACCGTAGGGTCTTGGCGCAGGCCCTTGATGTGAGCGTCCCTCTATTGGAACGCTTGCGCTTTTTGACGATCTCGTCCTCCAACCTTGACGAGTTCTTCGAGGTACGCGCAGCCTCTCACCGTGAAGCATCCATCCATGGAGCTTCCCGGCTCACGCTCGATGGGCGCACACCAGAACAGACCCTCACAGCCATTTCGGAGGTCGCCCGGGTCTTGATCCAGGATCAATATGCCGCTCTCAACCAGGTAATCCTGCCCGCCCTCGCCGATGAGGGCATCCGCCTCGTGCGCCGTTCCCAGTGGACCGCGGAACAAGCCGAATGGGTCCTCAATCACTTTCGCAGCCAGGTCCTTCCGGTCTTGACCCCCATTGGCTTGGATCCGGCGCACCCCTTCCCGCGCATTCTCAACAAGTCACTCAACTTCATCGTGGTGCTTGAGGGAGACGATGCCTTTGGCCGTGATGCGAACATTGCTATTGTTCAAGTTCCCCGGGCACTCCCCCGGGTACTGCGCATTCCGGGTGCCGCCTCCGACAAGGGGATGCACCTAACCATGCTCTCGTCCATCATCCACGCCCATGTGGGCGAACTCTTTGGAGGTATGACCGTCAATGGTTGCCACCAGTTTAGAGTTACCCGCAACGGAGACCTGTGGGTCGATGAGGAAGAGGTCGAGAACTTGCTGCAAGCCCTTCGGGGAGAACTCCCTGAACGCCAATTTGCCGACGCTGTACGCCTCGAACTCGCGAACGACTGCCCCGATGAGCTTGCACAATTTCTGTTGCAACGCTTTGATCTTACCGAGGACGAGCTCTACCGAGTTGATGGACCAGTGAACCTGCACCGGCTCAGCGCACTGCTGGACATGGTCGACCGTCCGGAGCTCAAGTACCCCCCCTTCATCCCGCGCGCCCCAAGGGGCGTGGGGCCTGACGACGACATTTTCGCCACCATCCGAGCGGGCGATGTTTTGCTGCACCATCCCTATGAGTCCTTCGGACCAGTGGTTGAGTTTCTACGGCGGGCATCTGAAGACCCCGACGTGTTGGCCATCAAGCAAACGCTTTATCGCACAGGCGCGGATTCGCCCGTCGTTGCCGCCCTGATGGCGGCAGCACGCGCGGGAAAGCAAGTCACCGCCGTGATTGAACTGCGAGCTCGTTTCGACGAGGCACGCAACATCGGCCTAGCTACCCAGTTGCAAGAAGTGGGCGCCAGCGTCGTGTACGGAATTGTCGGCTACAAAACCCACGCAAAGATGTTAATGGTGATCCGGCGAGAGCGTGGCGAGCTGCGGCGCTACTGTCACCTTGGGACGGGAAACTATCACTCGGGAACCGCGCGTGCATACACCGACATCAGCTACCTAACCTCGCGCCCTGAGCTGGGTGAAGACGTGCACCGGGTGTTTCTTGAGCTAACCGGCCTCGGCGAAGAACAGGCCCTTCAACGCATCCTCCAAAGCCCCTTCACCCTACGAGGCGCTTTGATTGAACGCATCAATGCCGAAGCCAATGCCGCCCGAAACGGCCAAGAAGCAAGAATTGTGGCCAAGATGAACGCGTTGACCGAGCCCAAGGTTATCCAGGCGCTCTACAGGGCTTCCCAGGCTGGCGTGAAGGTGGACTTGATCGTGCGCGGTGCCTGTTGCCTGCGACCCGGGGTCCATGGCCTTTCCGAAAACATTCGCGTACGCTCCGTTCTCGGTAGGTTCCTCGAACACAGCCGTCTCTATTGGTTCCACGCACAAGGCAAACAAGAACTATTCGCATCCAGCGCTGACTGGATGAGCCGAAACTTGAAGCGCCGGGTCGAGACTTGCTTTCCAATTGAAGACGAAGCGCTGCGTGCGCGCCTCACCGAGGAGGGCCTATTCGACTTCCTAAATGATGACATACAGATTTGGGAGATGCGCTCGGATGGCACCTACGCACGCAGCGATCAGAGCCATGGCCAAAGGCTTCCCCATCCCCAGGACCTCTTGCTCCAGAAAATATGCGGCTCACCCGACGCTGAGGATGAAACCGGCCTCCCGCGCCAGGTCTGACTCTAGTTCCAGATCCGCCCGGGTCAAAGGATGTGCATCCAGCCAGCCATCGGAGAAGGTTACTTTGAGGTGCTCCTTCGTCTTGCCCAAGCTAACGCTGGGCCGTTCAATTTTCCCCGCTCCCCGTCCCCGGTGCAAGGCAACCCCAAGGCGTAGCAGAAGAGCCAACCTCCGCAGAATGAGTTGCCAGGGCTCTGTTTCCCGTTCTAAGTAGGCCATCCGGAAGCGCCTACGATGCAGATGCACCAACTCTGCAACTCTCCGCTGATCTTCCTTGGAGAAGCCGGTCAAGTCTGCGTTTTCCACCAGGTAAGCGCCGTGGTGGTGATAGCCGGAATAGGACACGGACAATCCAACCGCGTGCAACGACGCCGCCCACAAAAGCAGATCCCGATGTTCGCTGCTCAAGTCCCATACACCCTGGACCACATCAAATAGCTCCGTTGCCATGCACATGACCCGTGAAGCCTGGGCTTCGTCCACACCAAGGCGTGTACCAAAGGCAACCACCGACCCGGTGCGCACATCCTCCTGATGCAGCCTGCCGAGCAAGTCATGCAACAGACCTTCCCGCAGGGCGCCCGGTGAAGTGTGCAGTTCTTCAAGGCGCAATTCCTTGAACAGCGCTTTCACGATTGCGATGCCACCGGGCAAGACCTTTCGGCGGTCATCTTTTAGCCCAGACAGATCCAACTCGTCAACGGACTTTTGCTTTACGACCTCATCCACCAGGGACCCCAAGCCATCCGCGGTGATCGTCCCGTCCCCCCAACCGTTTTGCGCCAAGATTTGAGCGGTTGCGTGCACTGTCCCCGACGAGCCCACAGCTTGCTCCCACCCACGGTTCCGAAGAACGTTAGCGATCGGCTCCAGTTGGCGGCGCGCTTCCATGGTGGCCGCATTGAACGCTTTTTTTGTGATGTGCCCCCCAGGGAAATACTCCCGCGAGAAGGTTACGCAACCCATCTTGAGGCTCTCTTCCACCTGGGATTTGAAACCCACGCCGATGATGCACTCGGTGCTTGCGCCACCAATATCTATCACTAGCCGCCGCTCCCCATCACCTGCTAGACCATGGGCGACCCCCAGGTAAATGAGCCTAGCTTCCTCGCGGCCCCCGAGGATTTCAATGCGATGACCTAGAGCCTTCTCTGCATGCGCATGGAAGTCAGAGACGCCATGAGCGGCGCGAAAGGTGGCCGTGCCTACTGCGCGCACCCGGGCCGCTGGGATACCCGCGATCCTTTGACCAAATCGTTCGAGGCAGTCGAGCGCCCGATCCTTGAACTTCTTCTCAATCCCACCGTCCTTGCGCAGGCCCTCGGCCAGTCCAACGCGATCGCGCAAACGGTCGATCAGGACCGGTTGACCTTCGCTCTCGCGGGCCACCACCATGTGGAAACTATTGGATCCCAAGTCAACTGCTGCAAGGGAACTCGAAGCTGGTTGGGTCTCTTCGATAGATGGGCTCACTGGTGCGATAGGTCCCCAAGGTGGGCAATGCGCTCGGTCACCGCGCCCCCATCAAGGGCCTGGGACGCAAGGTCCACGCCCTCCGCTAGGGTCATGGAGAGTCCCACGGTTTTCAAAATGACCCCAGCGCCCATCAGGGCAGCATCACGGGCGGAGTTTCGGACTCCCTTGAGAACTTGGTCACAGACGTCTTGAGCGTCTTTGATCAGTTGGGGATTGTCGCAGGCCCCCTCTTCTTCTTCCGGAGGGCCGTACATGGGCAGCTCGGGTTCTGAATCGTGCCCCAGGCCAAAGTCCGTCGGATCCACAACAAGCGGGACTAGGTGTCCCCCATCCAGGGCAATGCCACGGGTGCGCCGGGAAACCCAGGGAACGACGCCACCGTCGACCCCTTGCAAAGCAGTGCCGCGCGGATGCCCGAGGCCTTGGATCACTTCAACCGCAGTTCCCAACACCGGCCCGTGCATAGCACCAAGCACAACCGATGCGTGGGAGGGTGCGAGGAGTTTTTCAAGGGTAGAAAGGGGCGTCCGCAACACAACTCCTTTCCTTGCGCGGCGTGTATGTAAAAGCCCCGGCAGCATTCCCGTGGCGGAGAGCACCGCGAAGCGACCTTTGGCAACCCAGTCCTCTGCCTCTGTCGGATCCCAAGTCATTTGCAAACCCAAGCCCTCCAAGATATTCGGAGCAGTCAGCCCGCGCAAAGGCGGGACTCCCTGATCGGTGATCATAAGGACTCGCGCGCCAGCCCCGGCAGCAATCAAGGAGCTGAGCGCATCTAGGGGAGGGTGATGAACCTGCCCATCATGTGGTGGACACACGCACACCAATCCTTCCATCCCCTGGCATGGAATCCGCGCAACGCCACGCGCGGCCAAGGCAAACCCGGTGAGTTCTTCCACCGTTACCCCTTTCCAACGGAGGGCTATCAGGAAAGCGCCCACCGTGATTTCGCTTTCTCCTCCAGAGAGAATGGAGGTCATGGCGCGGAAGGCCTCCTCCTTGGTCAGGGCACGGGATTCCTTTGGCTCGTCGCCGAGGATACGTAGCAGGTGGCGCAGGGGCATGTATGAAAGTGTAGCGACCGGCGTGGCTCGATGCCTCACCGGTCGCTTGGATGCCCTTCAAATCCTGCACCTAAGCAGAGTTAGAGGTCTTGTCTCAGCCGTCTCCCGACCCTTCCTGGGGCGGGTCTACGGGCGGATCTACGGGGGGCACAACAGGCGGCTCTTCGGGGATCGGCGCTGGCCCCTCGCCACCGTCGTCAACGGGGGCAGGTTCCACCACAGGTGCTTCCTCCGGGTTTTCGGACTCCTCCTTCGGAGCCTCGATGATTTCTTCGTCACGCTCGCCAGGGACGACAGGTACTTCAGGAGCGAGCTCTTCAACGGGACGCGGTCGAATGTGTGCCAGGTAGAGCTCCGCCTCCTTGTCATACACGACTCGACCACCGATCACCGACCACTGCACGAAGGTCTTGTAGTGCAGGATGTCGCCATCGGTGATGATCAGGTCTGCATCCTTGCCCACTTCAATCGTGCCCAGACGATGCTCGAGGCCCAGCAAACGGGCAGGCACCACAGTCATGGATGCGATTGCCACGTCCTCGGCCAGGCCGCCACGCACGGCGAACGCTGCCTCAACGGGCATGTGCATGATGTCGCGGCCAACAATGCCGCCCATGCTGATACCACCAGAGCCCGGCGCAACCGCCACTTGAACCCCGTGACGATGAAGGATGGCTGCGTTTTCGATGGACGAACCACCGGGACGCACGAGATTCTCGCTCTTGTTCCGGCGATCCCGGGCTTCCACGATAGCTGTTGCCCCAGCGCGACCCAACTCAGCCGCAACGAGCCAGCCCTCGCGGCACCCTTGGATCACCGGACGGAATCCGTAGCGCTGGGCCAAGCGCGAAATGGCCAAGAGATCCTGCTGAATGTCCGCTCGGAAGACCGCTTTTTCGGTGCCCCGCAAAACGGCAAGCGCGTGGGAATCCACACCCGTCTTCTTGGGCTCCTTGAGCTCCTTATTCGAACGAACGGCCCCCTCCCAACTGCGATAGGCACGCAGATAGGTCTCCGCCGAGTCGAACTTTTCACGCAGGGTCTTGCGACCGCCAGGGTTCGACAGGGAATAGCTCAGATTGGTAAATTGCTGCTTGCCCACCACGATGTCCTCGATCCGCCCGCGGTTCAAACGGCCAATCTCAGTGCCTTGCACTGCAACGGTGATTCCACTGGCTACGGCCAGGAGCATGTTGTCCGAGAATGGATCCACCGAATACTCGAGGTTTCCGTTACCGCCAAACAGGCCACGAGAACTTAAGGCGATGAGTCCTGGATAGACGGAGTAGCCTTCGATATTCAAGACTTCGGCGTCTTCGGGCACAACGATGTCAAAGCCAATGGCCTCGATCTTGTCATCATGACAAAGGATTCCGGCACCTCGTAAGAATGCGCCAGTGCCGGTGTAGACATCGCCCCCAGCCAAGTAGACCCAAGTCTCCTCCTCTTCGGAATCGGAGTCGGCCGACTCTTTGTCATCATTAATGAATGCCGCCGCATAGGACCAACTGGGGGCCAGCAACAAGGGCAAGGACCAAAGGGCTCCGAGGCCCAGCATTCGCTTTTTGTTTTTCAGCATCACAGTTCATCCTCGCCATGGGCGATCTTGCCTCGGGCCATGACGGCCACTATTTTGGTAGCCGCTTCGAAAGGGTCGCCGGAAAGAACGATCAAGTTTGCTTCCTTCCCGACCTCAAGGCTGCCAACTTGATCTGCAACGCCGAGAAGATCTGCCGGCTCAAGGGTCATAGCTCTCAGGGCCGCATCCCGGTCAAGGCCGGCCCCGACCATCACGCCCACATCGCGGAACCAGTCCCCCATTGCGGAGTCCCGTCGAGGGACCAGCACAAGCTTCGCTCCCGCGCGGTGCAACTCCGCGGGCAAGTTGCGTTGACGCAGAGTTGCCCTCTGTAAGGTGATCATGGGTTCGACAATGATTCGCGCGCCGGACTCTGCAATCTTATCCTTGACGTGATAAATGTCACACTCACTGGAAAGCGGCAGGCGCAAGTCCCATTTAACGTCCTCATCACCGAGGGCATCGAGGAAATGTAGGTAGTCAGCTGATTTCCCAATGGAGGCCAAGAGACTTATCTTGTGGTCTCGCATGTCCAGGAAGGCCTGACCCTTATTACTGGGATCCAACGGCTTGTAGTCACCAAGCTTGGCCAGCATCTCCTTTTTCTTGTCCTTGTCCTTTTCCTTGTCAGCCTTTTCCTTGTCCTTGTCGTACTTCTCGCGGTTCTTGGCCTCTTTGCCCAGCCAAGTGTCCGCTTCCTTGAAGCCGTCGCGCAGGTAACGCTTGCCCGTGGATGTGTTGCCTACAATCGCCTTCAAGTACGCGACTTCGCGCATGACCATTTGAGAGGTCGAGCCGGACACGGTGCTGACTACAGCGGCCTGGCCCGGGATTCCACGACCAGCGGGATACAGCCCCGCAGTCGTGACACCATATCGGAGCATTCTTGAGACACTGGCCCGGGTGCTGGGACTCAGTTCATCCACGGCCTTCATGTTGGGGCGCAAATCACTGTAACCCGATGCGCTCATGCCGTATCGCGTGTAGCAGTTCACCAATCCAGGCACGACCCATTGGTCGTCAGCCAGTTCGAGCACCGGTATGCCGCGCTCGATCGGTAAATCTTCGCCAATGGTAATGATCTTGCCGTTTTCTACCAGCAGGACCACGTGTTCAAGGGTCTCGCCAGAGCCCGTCATCAGGTGCCGGGCGCGAATCGCCAGCAAGTCACCCGGGGGCGCCGCCAGGGCTGGGGCCGCGGCCATCAACAGTGTTGTGAGAATCATAAGTCTTCCTATCCGCGCGGAAATGGAGCGGGTTCGGGGGGTCAAGGGAACAGTCAACGAGAGCATTACCAACGCCTCCTGCTGGTCTGAGTGTCATAGATGCGGCGGCCATCTTGGTAGACGGCCTCCACGCTGGTTCGGGGGTCCACCGGGTCTCCGGTGACGATCAGCAAGTCGGCGTCAAGGCCAGGCTCGATGCTCCCAATCTTGTTTTCAAGCCCGCTGGTCACTGCGGGAATGCAAGTCAAGCCGCGGACACCGTCGGCATGGGAATCATCCATGCCATAGCGCACGCCCATGGCGGCCTGAAGGGAGAGCTCTTCTTCGGGCACAACCGGTGCATCCGTATTGAAGCCGATACGCTTATGTCCAAGTTTTTGGAAGCCCCAAGCGCTGCCTCGAACTTGGCCGTCCGTGTCAAAGCGAGGTGGCCGAGGCCACATGACTTGGCGCGGGCCCAGAATCGCGGCGACCCCAGCATCGATCGCCAGGGGGGTGGCCAGATAACTATCGAAAGAGCCATGATCGATGTAAGTAGCAAAGCCAAACTCCTTGGCCAGCATGATGATCGTGGTCAACACCAGTCGGTAGTACTGGGTGTGGGTGGAAATCTGAGTCTTGCGTGCGGCAAGATCGCGGAACACATCGAGGCGAATGTCACGCTTTGGCTTTACCCCGCCGTCACGCTCATAAACCTCCCACTTGGCCGCATAGGCCTTGCCCCGCGACAAATCCTCTCGCAGGTTCCAAGCCATCATGATGCGGCCCATGCCATAAGCCCATCGTTTGGGGTTGTCGCCCTGGGCAATCTTCAGGGACCCGGGGTTCCGAATCTCCATGGCCTCATATTCATCAACGCCGGTTTTTAGGAGCACCCCCTGTCCGCCCATATTGGAGCCAGACCCGGGAAGGAACAGGACCGTGGACACTCCGCCCGCAACAGCCAACTTCAACCGCGGATTGCCAGGGACCGTTTCGGGCGAGATCCGTAAGCCCGGGTTCGTTTGATAGACCGTGTCGTTGAGACCATAAGTGCCGGCGATGTGGCAGTGCAGATCAATGAAACCCGGGCAGATCCAATGGCTGCCCACGTCCAGAATTTCATAGTCCGACGGCACAACCATTTTGCTCTGTGGGCCGACTGCTTCAATCAGCCCTTCGCGCACCAAGATCATGGCATGGTTGATCACCTGGGCACCTTCAAGAGGAACCACCAGCGCCTTCTGTGTCAAGATCGCAAGCCCGACTCCGCCCGGCTCTCCCGCCGGGATGTCTGCACGCACCGTCATCCCTGCGCTCAAAAGCGCGAAGGTCAACAGTCGTGTGTACAGGGAACGAGTCATGGGGAGTTCTTTTGTGTCTTCTACCAGCGCCGCTTCTGGTTGACCGCGTCATAAATGACTTGGCCCTGTTGAAGGGCAAGCTCCACCGTATGGCGCGGGTCCGTGATGTCGCCAGATGTGATCAAGATGTCGGCGAACTTGCCAACCTCCAAGCTGCCCACCTGATCCCCGATGCCACCCGCCATGGCGGGGACAATGGTCAGCCCTCGCAGCGTGCCCATCTTGGACTCGTCGAAGCCATAGCGAACAGCCATGGAGGCTTGTAGCTGCAGCTCTTCCTGGGGGATCACCGGTGAGTCGGTGTTGAATCCGATGCGGGTGAAGCCGCGCTCCTGATAACCAGCGGCCACGCCCTGGATACGCTCGGGGTTCGAGCCAGCAAAACCTCGGAAGCTTGCACTGGGCACGTCGATGTTACGCGGGCCGAGACAGGCAAAAATGCCCCGCTTCTCGGCTTCCTCGGCTACCCGATAGGAATCGAACGTTCCGTGGTCGATGAAGAAGGGCAAGCCCAGCTCGTCGTGTACCAAGGTGATCGTCATCAGCACAACCTGATAGATCTGCGTGTGGGTCGAAATGTGAATGTCGCGTTTGCGGAGGTTGCGGAACACTTCCCATTGGGGATCCTTGCGCGGCATGACGCCGCCATCGCGCTCATAGGCTTCCCACTCCTGGGCATAGGCCACACCCTTCTTGAAAGTCAGGCGCGTGTTCCAGTTCATGAATGAACGATTCGGTCTGGTGAGCCAACGCTCCGGATTGCCCGCCTGGGCCAACTTGAGAGAGCCGGGGTTCTTGATGACCGAGGCCTCGTAAGTGTCAAAGCCCGTACGCACCAGTACGCCCTGACCTCCCACGTTTGTTCCTGAGCCCGGGATGTACAGCACCGTGGTCACGCCACCGGCCACCGCCAGATCCAACTGAGAGTTTCCGGCGAACACATCAGCGGATGCACGAATACCCGGGTTCGCAAGATAGACCATGTCGTTCAGACCAAAACGCCCTGCCACATGGCAGTGCATCTCGACCAAGCCGGGTGTGACCCACTGGTCGCCAACGTCCATCAGGGCGTAGTCCGGGGGGGGAAGCAATTCGCCGCGCTTGCCCACCGCTTCGATCTTGCCATCGCGGATCATGATCACACCGTTGTTGATCACATCGCGCCCTTGCCATTCGCAAAGAACGAGCTTCTTGGAGAAAATCGCAAGTCCGCGCCCACCCACTGCACCGGGATCCACTTCACCATCGCTGGCAATGCGGAATGTAGCTGCGGCTTGTTCGTCTGACCGCTTTGTTTCAATCGCCAGGGCGCTTGCTGACGCGGCCAGGGAAGAGATGACCAGTCCGGTCAGAATTGAGTTCGTGAAATTCATGGAATTTGCCCCTAGCGGGATACCTCCTTGCCGCTAACCCAAACCTTTAAGACCTGACTTGAAGGCAAGAGGGGCGGACCGTCAAAGAGAATGAGATCAGCATCGCGACCGGCCTTCAAAAGGCCCACGCGATGGGAAATGCCGAGCATTTCTGCCGGATAACCAGTCAAGCCGCGCACTGCGGATGAAGGAGAAAGACCTTTGCCCACGGCGATGGCAATGTCATCGAGCAACTGCGCCGCGTCCCCTTCTGCGTTGGTACGCACCATGAAGGGAATGCCTGCGGGTGGAGGCGTAGCGGAGGCGCTGCCAAGCAGCACACCCGAAATTAGACCTGCCTGGCTTGAACTAGGCCGCGCACGACCCTCCAGCACAGGCCGGATGCCGTACTGCTTGAACACTGCGAGGCAGGTACCAAGCTGTTCCCCATTGTTGATGTTGACCAAGACCATGCTATTCCCAAGCATGGCTTGGCGGATGGGTTCGAGACCGGGGTTGATGCCGGGTGACTTAGGGGTCCCCTTAGGAGCCTTAGCCTCTACCACCTTGCGGCGCTCGGGCATGGAGGCCATGGGGTAGTCCGTACCGGTGCGAGACCAATTCACCTCAACGGGTTCAGTAGCACCAATCGTATAGGTGCCCTCGAAGCGCGCCTGGTCCACGAAGTTGTCTTCGAATTCTTGGGTCAGGGTCAAACTAATCGGGCTCGTCCCCGCTTCCCCGTTCAGGGTAGCGACGTACTCCTCGCGTGATCCAGTTAGCGTGATCAAGTCATCGACCCCGTCAAGGCGCAGGTAGCCCTCAAGAGACCCTTCGGTCTCGATCAGCCGCAGGCGTGCGCCGTCGGCTTCCCATGTCCCAGTGCTGCTTATGGCGTCGGGTTTTTTCTTGGGCTTCTTTTTTTTCTTGTCCTCGTCGCCTTCGCCTTCGCCTTCGCCTTTCTCGGCCTCGTCCTCATCTTCTTCGTCAGCCGCCTCGGGCGCAGGCGGCGTCCAGGCGGCCAACTTAGCTTCGTACTCTTCCCACTTCTTCTTGTATTCAACGGCCTTGCCAAGGGTCGCGCGAACAGAAGCGCCCGCCATGGACGGGATCGGATTATCCCATACCAGACGCATACCAGCCGGGTTCCGTAGCACCATGGATCCCGGGTTCGTTCCCACCGGCTTGTAGGGCATGAAGGGAGTCCCGTGGGAAGCGCTCTTGGGGGCCATGTTGACGGTGGTCACCCCAGCGGCTGCAACCCTTTGATCTTCATCACTGCCAGGTCCCACGATGCGGGACAAGTCGAAGCTTGTGCTGAAGCCCCTACTGGACCCTTCAAGGCCCAATTGACCCCAACCGTCAATAGCGCCCGGCATGGCCGCTGCGCCGCGGACCACCTTGGCGCCAGCGGGTCGAGCCACGTGGCGTCCGACCTCGACAATGCGACCTGATTGCATCAGAACCTCGCCGGGGGTAAGGACAATTCCGTCCCCAAGGTGCAGCTCGTCTACCGCGATGATTGTTGCGGAATATTTGGAAGTTTCCCAAGCCAGTTCTCCGTCAACCCAAGTGGCAAGCACCCGGGTTTCATGATTGATCGGTGCGCCACTAAGGACCGCGAAATCTGCGTCCTTGCCCACAACCAAACTGCCCACCCTATCGGCGACGCCCAATATTTCCGCTGCGTTGAGGGTGATTGCTCGCAGGGCATTTTCCTCAGACATTCCCCCACGGCGGGCAAGGCTAGTGCGCAAGAGCAACTCACTAATTGGTTTGCCGCGGGGAGTAGCAACGGCGACAGTCACTCCAGCTTCCATCAACTTGGAAGCAGAACGCCACTGTAGGCCCAGGCCAGCCTTAGCATCTTCCCCGCCGGGCACGCCACTGCTCATGAAGAAAGCAGCTCCCCCACCAAGGATGATGCGAACGGAGCCCCCAGAGGAAGTGCTCTCTCCCGGCTTGAAGATTACCGAAACGCCGGCTGCGCCCAATTCATCGGCCACATCAACAAACCCCGCGTTTCCTTCCAGCACGAGGGGCTGACTCACGCCGCCGAAAAAATCCAACAACGCGGTGGTTTGGCGCGAGTCATCCACGGCCATGCGCCAGCCCAGTCCCTCGGAAATTACCCCGGCCAATGCAGGGCCAGCGGCCGCGCCCCATTCGGATTCTTGAGATTGGTCCCCTCCGGCAAAGTCGAACAATTCCTGCAGGCCCACAATCGCACCCATGGTTGAGTGAGGTAGTTGAGGCTGGGCAACGCCGAGTCCCACGTCCACCGTGGCGGGCAGGGGAGGTTCCCAGAAGGCGGTCGTGTTTCGGGCCGAGGACGAAATACTGCCCTGGATCGATGATGCTCCCAGCAGCAGATAGTTTTCCGATCCATTGCCCTTCATTTTGACCACGCCGCCCAGGCCAGCAATCAAACGGTCCACGCCAGGATTCAGATAGCAGGTTGTGACGCCGCCCGAGAGGGCCGAGGTGTAGCGCGAGTAGGGATCGAAATTATCAATCGCCCGCAACATGGGAGCAGCACTGCGTTCGGCAGACCCGCCAGCCCCATAAGGACTGTCAGCCGCAACAAACCCGGGCACGATGGTCGCGTCGGAACCGTAGTCCACTTCGCGCACACCAAGCGGCGTTTTGAGGTCCGCTCCGATGGCCACGATTTTGCCGTCCTCCACCAAAATGGCGGAGTCCGTCAGCACTTGGCCGTCATGAACAAGATGAATGGTTCCCGCGCGCAGGACCACAGCGTCCCCACCCGGGGCCGCAAAAAGCAAAAATGTAAGAAGACTCAGCATGTTGATTTCCCTTGGAGGCTCACTTGTCGCCAGCGGTTCGTTCTTCTTCGTGGATATCTTCCACCACGGGTTCATCCGCGGAGGTGCCTTCCGGCTGCACGCCATCCATCAAATGCTGGAGGCGTGTGTCGGTCGTGCGGTCATAAGTCAGCTTGCCTTCAATGAAGACGTAGCGCACTTGGGTCTGGAGGCTGAGTGGGTCACCACTGAGCAACACCAAGTTGCCGTGCTTCCCTTTCTCAATGGTGCCTACTTCTGAGCTGAGGCCAATCACTTCAGCCGGGCCGGAAGTGATCGCAGCAAGAGCGACTTCTCGGTCGACCCCCAAGGCCACGCAGCGGGCTGCTTGGAACCAAAGGGACTGGGTGGTGCTGTTTTGCGATGCCAGCGCGAAGGGGATGCCCTTCTCGGCAAAGTGGGTGGGCAACACGGTCACCGTGTCCTCTTCAGCGAAGGGCGCGCGTTCCGTGTGCTCAAGGGTCGAGGACAAGATCACGCCTCGCACGCCAGCAGCCTTGATCTCGTCGGAAACCTTCCAGCAGGTCGGGCCGAGCAACAGCACGGTTTGAGCCAAGAAGCCGTTCTCCTTGGCGATTTCCAGGCCGTGCAGCACATCCATGGGCGTGCTGCAGGCCATGTAAACCGAGATGCGACCTTCGACGATGGCCAAGAGGGGCAAGATCTTGGAATCAATGGACGCCCGGGGCACCGCCTCGAGGCCTTCTACGATCCAGCCGCTACCGGTCATGGCTCGGCCCTTGCCGTCCTCCGCTTCAAAGTCCCGGCCCTGAGCCAGTGCTTCGCGGCGTGCATGATCATTGCCGTCGTTGGCCTCTTGGACCAGATCCTCCAGGGTTCGGCGCAACCCCGCAAAGGCCTCGCGCAGAATCATCAGCTGGACGGCGCGAGACTTACCCCGCTTGGGAGTGATTGCAATCTTGATCCCCGCCTCGGGGCGCACGGTCATTGCCGCCACCGTCATTCCGCTAGGCTTGACGATCATTCCGCGCCCGGCGATAACAGTTGAATTGCCCTGCTGAACGTTCAAAGTTGTGATGCCGGCTCGGAGCATTTCTTCATAGAAGAAGTTCACCGGGTCGACTGAATCCACCACGTTCAGGAAGGGCGCCACGTCAATTGACTCGTTGGCCCGGTCCATGCCCTGCGATGTACAAGCCTCCACCTGGCCCGGGAAGGCCACCAGGTTGGGAGCCGCAAAAACTTCAGCATCCCATGGGATTTGGATCTCAGAAGCCGGCCCCACCGCAGTGATACGGCCGCTCTCAATCAGAACGATGCCGTTCTCAATCGGTTCGCCCGCCATGGTGATGACCTTGCCAACCTTGATCGCATGGCTGTCCCCGCCAAGAGCGGCGGCAGAGGTAAGCGCAAGGGCAGCGGTAAGATGTGTGATAGATGAAATGTTCATGTGTTCAATAGGGTGTAGGCGGTGGGCGTAGACTTGAGGGGTGGATCAGCGGGGGGTCAAAACGACTTCGCCAGAGGCCACCACGCCAACGATGTTGCTGGTGGCAGAGAAGGGGGCTCCATTCCAGAGCACAAGGTCAGCGTCCATTCCAGACTTGACCGCGCCAACTTGCTTTTCAACGCCAAGCAATCGGGCGGGAGTTGTGGTAACGCAGGCAAGTGCCTCGTCGAAGGTCAGACCGCCCCGAATGGCATAGCCGGCTTGGGCCGAAAGGCGCTCTTTGAGGCCAGTCTCCCCGTGGGCGGAAAGGGCAATCATGATTCCCAGGTCAGTCAACTTGCGTCCCGTGTCCCAGGGCATGAATGCTCGCTCGCCAAGACGGCCCGTTGCGGGGAATGGTGGTAGGACAACTGGGGTCCCAGTTCGAACCAGGAAGGCTGGCTCTTTCCAAGCTTCGGCCCCAGCATCGATCACAATGTCCAGGTCCCCATAACCCTCGGCTTGCATTTCTTCGTCCAGGTAGACCGCGGTGCGGATGTCCGCGGTCGTCCAGGCCTGAATGAAGATGCGCACGTCGCCCGCAAGGCAAGCGCGCAATACATCTGCGCCCTCGAATTCCGCATCCGGAAACCGAGCTGATTGGGCTGCGTCAAAAAACGCCTTCCGCCATTCCCATTCCACGCCCATGCGGGTCGTTGGACGTCGGGCATAGAAGTTTGTGGGTCGCCCAAAGGCGGGGGAGTTCCCAGCGCTCGGGAGCTCGCCTATGGCGCCGCGCAAGATTGATGCGCCGGTAACCACCCGAGCCTCGACTCGCTTAGGACCGCTGGTTTTGACCACCACGGAAAAGCCGCCGACCACGTTGTAATCAGGCGGAGCAATCAGGGTCGTGGTCACGCCGGTGCGCGCAAGGCGGTCCCAGGCGGGATTGAAGAAGTCCAGTGAGTCCGTGACAGACAAGTTGGTGATGACCTCCTTGGATTGTTCCACGGCCACATCGCCAGGGGTGACCCGGGCGCTTGCGTCAATCATTCCCGCCATGATCGAGTGAGCGCTTAGGGCGCCATCGGGAGCGCTGCGTCCGGGGAGCACCGAAGCAATTTTGCCGTCTCGTATTTGGATTAGGGCATTACGCACGACCTCGCCGGGCGCAACGTGCAGATAATCCGCATGCACCGTCAGGTCCACTGGCTTGGGAGCCTCCGGAGCGGGCGATGCCAGCGCCAAGAGAACACAGGAAATCAAAAAGCCGGGGTAAATCATTGGTCGTCATCTCCGTGAACTTGCTTGCCTTCAATCCACACGCGCTCTACCTGGCTGGTCAGCTCCAGCGGATCGCCGGACCAAAGCACCATGTCCGCCGCGCGACCCACCGCTAGAGACCCCACCGGAGCATTAGCGATTTCGCCAGCTCCCGAGGTAAGTGCTTTCCAGGCCGCGTCCCGTGCCAGGCCGGCTTTCATGCAGCGCAGTGCGGAAATCCGAAGTGCGTGGGGTGAGCGATTGGTCGCTCCCAGGGAAAAGGCCAGAGGGATGTCCTTCTTGCCCAAGGTCGCGGCTGAAGCGGGCACTCGGGGATCTGCTGCAGCGCCGATGGGCGGCAAGATCACGCCAAGGCCTGCGTCGTGAAGCTCGTCAGCGAGATCGCCCGCTCTCGAAACCCCGGTCAATGCACCCGTCAAGTCGTGCCGCTTAGCAAACGCCACGGCCCTCAAGCCTTCGGCTCTGGTCTTTGCAGCCAACAAGACCCCGAGACCTTTCCCTAGGAGAGCAAATCCACCCGTGGGTGTTTTCATTCGCTGCTCGAGCATGGAGATAGCACCGGGGTAACTTGTAGGGGCAACGCCGGGCTTGAAGGCGGCATTTGAGAAACACACATGCAAGTGCGCGCGGCGCTGAACCATCGCGCCCGCCGGTTTGACAACTGCAGTGCGGCCGCCGACCAAAGCACCTGGCTTGGGAGTCAGGAGTACCGCGGTCACGCCCGCTTCCAAGAACGCACCCCAACCGTCATCAGTCTTGTCATAGCCGAATGCAAGATCCGCACCATCCATGATCTGTCGAGTGCTGTCGAGCGCCTCGCCCTTAAGCCCGGTCTGGTCGCCCATGGCAACCAAGCCCGCTGAAAGGTGACCTTCCAACTCAATCAGGTGGCCGTCCTCGGGGAGCTCAAGCCCCGCGCCGATGGCTTCAATCTTGCCATCGCGAATCAGGATACGCCCTTTCTCGATGGGGCCGTCGGGACCGTGTACGACTTCCGCTTGCAGAACAAGAGAACCGGTGTCGCCAGAAACAGCGCAAAGCGCACTTAGAATAGGAGCAATCAGAATATTCATCACTGTCCACCTTCCACGTTGAAGGCGATTTTGCCGGCGGAAATGACCTGCCGAATACTGGTTGTGGTCGAAATCGGGTCTCCATCCAAAAGCAAGAGATCCGCGCGGTAACCCGCTCGCACCTTGCCCAGGATGCTCCCCATATCCAAGGCCCGTGCGGCCTCTGTAGTCAGTGCCGCGAGGGCCTTTTCCGGTTCAAGTCCATGCCCCACAGCAAGTGCAGCGAGCAGGGGCAAGTCGCGGGTACCTGAAGTTCCGCCACTGCCGAGCAAGACTCGCACGTCTTTTTCGGCGAGGGCACCAGCCAGGGATAGGTCATGTGCCCGCATGCCCGCGGGCCGCTTCGAGCCAAGGGGTGTGGGCCAAACAATGACCGGGATCGAACGCTTGACCAGGGTCGCCGCTAGGGGCAGTACCTCGGTACCACCAGCGATCACCAGGCGCAAACGGTCAAAGGCTTTGGTTCCGTCGAGCAGGGCGCTCAGCTCCACGTAGCGGTGTGCCTCAACAACCAGGGGCAGGGTGCCTTCAGCAACCCGGGCCCAAGCCTCTTTCTCGGCGTCGAAGCGCGGCTTTCTGGGCTGCCGGTCTTCCCTGTAGCTCTCTTCCTTGAACTTCTTGTTGTCCTCCTCGGCCTCTTTGATCTCTTTATCTCGAGACTTCTTTGCCTTCTTGAAGTCCTTCTCGAGCTTGACCTCAGATTCGGCGATCTCGGTTCGCCACTTGGCGATCTCGTGGGTGTACTCCACCTGTTCCACGCGATAGTCCTCCCCCGCCTTGATGTACTTGACCAAGCGCTCCGCATATCCGATCCGGTCAAATGCATCACCCGAGCTGCCCACCGTTGCCCCGATGAAGGAGTCCTTCAAGAGGACGTCCAAACCGCCGTCCGCATGATTTGCTGTGCACACAAATGCGCCGAGACCTTTGACCGATGCCTTGCCCCCAAGAGCCACACCATAGCCAGTGATGCCAGCCCGAAGTGCGGCCTGCAGATGGACTGCACTCCCGAAGGGATTAAGCGCATCAACGGCCCTTGTTAGGATGTTGGTATCTCTAAGGCTGGCGGAAGCCGAGTCCAAGCCAAGGGTCGACCAGGGGTCAATGAAGCCCGCACAGACGACCTTGGTTTCAAGAACCTTAGCGCCGTCGGGGGCCACTAAATCTGTCCCCACCGCAAGCACCTTGCCCCCTTGAACCAAGACCTGGGCATCCTTGAGTTCCTTTCCGGGCTGAACGATCACTCGCTCGGCCTTGATGAAGATCTGCGTTTCAGCGGGGGGGTCCGCTGGTTCCTGGGCGCTGATGGTTGGAGCCCAAGCGAGAAGAGCTGGAGCAAGCAACGCCGTCAGGGTCCCTCGCCGTGAGGGTTGAGTGTCGATGTGCATCTGTGTTGAGGGGGCCGTCTGTTTCAGTCAAGCACGAGGGCCGGGGCAAATGCATGCGCCTTCCCCCTGTGCAGGGCTCGTGAACCCAGGCTCTGGCCCGGGAGGCGCTCCTATTTCACGAACCTTGGACCTCTGGTAAAAGGCCCCAGTTCGTAAAGTCGTGAATGAGCCCCAATTAGGGCCGACTGAGAGGACTTTTCCAGGCCCCCCCTCAGGAGCCCTCAGCCCCAAAAACCCGTCTCCAGACGCCCAGAATGGGGCATTTTGACTGACTTTCCGCTGAAATCCGTTCGCTTCCGCCCCCCACATGGCTCTCGGGACCGGAATGCCACCTTACAACCCCCAGACCTCCCGCCTGCTACTTCAACGCTCTTGGTGGAAGGACCGTCTGCAGGAATTGCCCGCAGAACCGGAGGCGCCCATCGTTACACCCCGACCCGACCTGTCGAGCGACGAACGCACCGTTGTCGAGTTCCAAATACGGGCTCACGACGGTGTCAGACTATGGGGGTTTTATGCTCGCCCCAGCACCAGCAGTGGACCCGTCCCCACGCGAATCCGAAGTTGCGGCCCTGCGGACTTGCCCGAGATCGACGAGTCCACCCTTCGCCATGACCAAGCGGAATTCGTGATGCAAGAGCCGGCAGGTCGCCGACTGGCCGACCGAGTGCTCGACGTGATTAACCTCTATCAGGTGGCCAAGAACACCCCAGGCATTGACCGCGCTGAAGTTTCTCTCGGTGCAAACAATGGCAGCACCTTCCCCGACGAGTTCCTCATCGTGCGGCAACTCTCCGACTGGAACATGTGCTAACCGCTGGACACAGCGCTCCGTTCATCCATCACGGGAGGCCTTGGACCTCCCGTAACTTTTAAATGGCCCTAGTGCACACTCAGGCCATCCACATCTTCGCCGGGTGCAATCCCGAACGAGGCGAGGCGTAGCTCGACCGTCACCGCGCCGGCGGTGGCCGACCCGAAGGTTCCGCTGAAGCGCGCCAAGTCCTCATCTGTACCCGAAGCGCTGCCGCTTACAAAGTCGCCTACCGTCGAGAACCACAGGTCTCCTGCGGCATCAAAGCTGACCGCATTCAAATCCTCTCCTCCACCATTGCTCATTCCCACATCCGACCCATCGAAGAGCCAAGACCACGTGCCTGTGGTATTCGTCCCCAGGGTTGTGGGAGTGAAGAGCAAGATATCCTCGTCCCGGAAGCTCCCCAGGCTCACATTGGTGGAGCCACAGAAAGACAGGGCGAGACTGCCATCGGCGAACTCATGAACGCCGTCGATATCTTCCTTCGAACTCCCAAGGCCCATGTCTGATCCATCAAACAGGAGGGTGAAGGACCCCGCCGTGTTGGACCCGGTCGGGGTGGGGGTGAACACCACCAATAGGCCTAAGGACTCAGTAAGTTCCGCTTGCCCGGCCACCGCGCACAATGGCCACGGACGCCGAAGCACCGATCCTGGTTGCCCCGGCTGCAATCATAGCCTCGGCAGTGGCGCGGTCACGCACCCCGCCGGATGCTTTGACACCCATGGTCGGCCCCACGGTTTGACGCATCAATTCCACGTCTTCCACGGTGGCTCCGCCGCTGGAGAAACCTGTGGAGGTCTTGACAAAATCGGCCCCGGCCTCACGCGCCAATCGGGAAGCGCGCACGATCTCGTCGGGAGTCAAGAGGCAGGTCTCAAGGATGACCTTGAGCCGCGCCCCCAAACGGTGACAAGTCTCGGCCACGCCACTGATGTCGCGCCGCACAACCACATCATCCCATGCTTTAAGGGCACCCACTGCGAGCACCATGTCCACCTCGCAAGCACCGTCCTCAATGGCTCGGCGCGCCTCATAGGCTTTCGTCTCAGGACTGCACGCGCCCAGGGGAAAACCAACCACCGTGCAAACTATCACGGGCGATCCGCCAAGGATTTCAGAGCAACGCCGGACCCAAGAACTGTTCACGCAAACCGAGGCAAAGTTGTTGTCCAACGCTTCGCCGCACAGCACGTCAATCTCGGCCGCCGTGGCGTCGGTCTTGAGCAAAGTGTGGTCAATGTGACTGGCCATGTCGCCCACCCGGGTGGGGTCCGAGCCGCACATGCCCAGTCGGCAAGCACCAGCTTGAATGACCTCCTGGAGGTCCTCAGGGCAGATTCGGAGGGCTAGGTCCACGCACCGGCCTCCGTCGAGGTCGTCCAGGGAAGTCACCCCGGCGGCCACCAAACGCCGGCCCACTTCCACCAGCAATTCCTCTAGTCGTGTTTCATCGTTCATCGCAACGTCCGTGTTTGAGCCCCATGGCGTGCCTCGATTTCGTCAAGCATTCCCGCACGCCGCGCGTGCCGCCCAGCGCCCGGCTCGGTGCTACAAAAGGCCGCCAAAATGTCGTGTGCCGAAGACGCCGTCAGGTGACGGGATCCCAAGACCAGTACATTGGCGTGATTGTGTTCGCGAGCGTTGCGCGCCACGGCTACGTCCCAGCAATTTGCGGCGCGAGCACCGGGGACCTTGTTGGCGGCCATGGCCGAACCAATCCCCACCGTGTCGATGACCACGCCCAAATCTGCGCGCCCCTGTGCCACGGCCTCGGCGACTTCGTGAGCGCGCTCGGGCCAATCGCAGGGACGATTGTCCGCGGGGCCAAGGTCCATTCCAAAGTGGCCGAGCTCTCGCAAGGATTCCAAAATCGAACCCTTGAGGGCAAAGCCGCCGTGGTCGCTGGAAACCGCAACCCGGGCTGTACTGCGTGTACGCCTCAGGCCGCCCCCGGCGGCGGGCACCCCTTCACTGAACCGGATGCCCCGGCGATGGGCTTCTTCCTCGGCCGCAAGGGTGAATTGGGCCCTTGGGGAGACGGTGAAGATGCCCCCATCGGGAACGTCCTTCAGGCAGGCCTCGGTGATCAAGGGGGGCTCGAGACGCTTGGGGGTCTCGGCCGCACCGGAAACGGGACGCGGTGCCTCCAGGACCGTCACCTCCCCGGGCATCTCAATGGGCCCAGAGCTGGGACTCGCTACCCGTCCCGCCGCACGGCGTGCAATGGTCCGGATTGTGGCCTCGTCGATCATCAGCGCCAGCTTATGCCACCCCAGGGCCTACGAGAAGAGCTGAGATTCAAGATCCTCCCCATGGGGCCCGAACTCATCCTGGACGCGCCCAGAAGAGAGAACCCCTACGGAATCCTTGAGATCACCTCCCCGGATCTGTGGGATAGCACCTGGGATCATCGTCCTCCGTTCCAAGTCGCCCGCTTTAGGGTGGAGTGGGCGGGACACCCAACCAGAGTTTTTCCATGCGCACCCTGCTCAGCCAGTTCTGTAATTCCTTCGACGAGGTCATCCGTCCTCTCCTCGACCCCTTGAACGAAAGTGCAGAAGCTCTGCTCAAGGCCGGGCCCGACATGCCCGGAAAGGCGGTGCGCGCAGACCTGCTCGATTTGCAGCACCAGTTTGAAGCGTTGGTGACAAAGGTCAGCGAACAACAGGCCTATGTGCTGCTGTTCGGCCCCCTAAAAAGTGGCAAGTCCACCCTGATGAATGGCATCGCACGGTCCTATGTGAGCGAGGTTTCGAGCCTGCCCGCATACCCCTGCATGGTGTTCGTTTCCCACGGGGAAACACGTTCCTTTGACGTGACCCGCTATTCCGGTCGCAGCGAGCGGTTCACCGATCCCACGGCATTACACCTGTTCATCAATCGCGCCCACACGGAGCTTGCTGACCGTATCCGTTCCGCCGAAGAAGGAGGTGAGGTCTTCGATCCTGCGCTGCACTACCCCGAGGCCATCCGCAGAGTAGACGTACGCTTGCCCGCGGAAGAACTAGCTGAATCCGGCGCGGTCCTAGTGGATACCCCGGGACTCTATGCGCGCATGCGTTTCGGCTATAGCCAAATGACCCGCGACTTCCGCGATGCGGCGAGCTGCGCAATTTTCGTGGTCAAGTCAGACAACTTGTTCCTCGAACAGGTCTTCGAAGAATTCGAAGAGTTGCTAGACCTCTTCAGCCGCATCTTCTTGGTGGTCAACTTGGACTCCGCCAAGCGCGACCTGGCCCCCGACGGACGGTTGGTCCCGAGCCTTGAACAAGAAGATCCTCTACGCATCATCGATGCCTTTGAAAACCTCGCCATGAGCGCGCCCCTCAAGCGTGCCGCCGATGAAGGGCGACTAAGAATCTATCCGGTGGACCTCTTGCGCGCCGCAAGCGCTCGCCTCGCTGGGGATGATGCCCCCGAAGCAATCCAAGGCCAAATCGACTTCGAAGCGTTCCAGCGAGACCTAAGTGATTACCTGAACTCGACCGAGTACCTGGTTGCGTTCCTCGGGGATAGCTTGCGCCGGGCGCAGACCCTGCTTGATGAAGCGGGTCGGCTGCTCGAACACCCAGAGGTGTCCAAGCTCGAAAACATGGTCGAAGACCTTGAAGCAAGGCGCCAGGACGTCAACCGTCGGCGGCAGGCCATCGAGCGCCTTGATTCCACCGATTGGGCGGTTGTGTTCGGCGAATTGACCGAGCGCCTCGCCCCCAGCATTCGGGAGCAAGCGCGTTTGGCTTCCAGCGAAACTGAACGGAACCTCGATACCATTTTAGCCCGTTGGTTTGCCACCACGGCCAGCTTCCAGTCCCTGATCGAAGATGACCTTGTGCCGGCGTTCGATCGTTATCAGGCAGAGCTCGCGAGCCACGTACGTGAAATCCTGAGCCAAGAAGTTCTCTCTGGCACAGCCGGCGTCTTGCTGACCACCGACACCGCCAGTGACCTTTACACCGCCGGCGTCGACATCAACTTCATCGGCCGTGAAGTAGTCAGCGGTTTGGCCGACAGCAACATCCGGCGCGCCATCAATGTCCCTCTGACCACGAGTCAGCTCCCCATTAAGCGCGGGTTCTTTGACTGGATCCTTCTGCGCCCCCTAGAAAAGGTACGGCGCAATCTGCTCGGAGATCCTGATCGCCCCGCGCTGCGCATCCCCGTGGACATCAAACAAAAGCGCTTGGGCCCCGATGCCCGGGCTGCCCTGGTGCGTAATGTCGATGTGTTCAAGAGTCGCTTCTTCCACGAAACCGTGCAGCACCTGCAAGAACAGGTGGTGGGCAGCTACCGCGCTGAAACCATCGAGGCCCTGCACGATTCCCTCGCCCAGCGCGACAAGGAGCTCGAGTTGAAGGTGAACGAGCTCGTGCGGCGCCTGCTGGAACAACGGCGCATACTGGCGCACCTTGCGACCCTCAAGGAGCGCGCTGGGACTGCTACTTCCAAAATCGAGGAGCTCTCCCTGGAGTACGGCGCCACCGAACCCGATCTCTTGATCGTGCCCATGGAAGCCGACGAGCCCAAGCTGCCGGTGATCCCACAAGCGGGACCCCTCGGCGGGGCGACTCCCGATCCGGCAACCATGCCGCAGATCCAAGTGGAACGCGTGCTAGAAGCTGCAGTCGATACCGATGAATGCAGTGATTCGGGCGACAGTGATTGATTGGTCCCTTCTGGGAAGCCACTCAAGAGGGGCACTCGAACGAGTCCACCCCGCGACGCCTGCGCGCCCAGTTGGGGGTCCGCAGCCCGGCCCTTAGGACTCCACGGTCCCGCGCATCACCGAAGTCTGCCGCATCATGCGCCGCAGGGTTCGAGCCCGGTCACTCGATGCGGCTCTTTGCCGCTCAAAGGCGCCACGACTCACGCGCCAACCATCAGAGTCCCGATGGAGGTCATCAGGCAGCTCGCGGGCATGGTCTTCGAAGAGGTCGCGCAAGAAGGCAAACGCCAAACGCGGAGTGCCAAGGGTGTGCAAGGCGTCCTTCATCTCGACCAAGTCCAGGTCCTCGCCCAACAACTCGCCCAGACATGTCGCCGGTCCATTAGAGGCCGCAACCAAGCGACGATCCGCTAACTCGAGCAGCTCTTGGCCGCTCCAGCGCAGTTCATCCACTAACGTTGCCTTGTCAAGGCGCATGCGACGCAAGCGTTCGGGGCCAGCCCCGCGCACCATGGGAGTCAACTCAACGGGCAAGAACAACTTCAAGCCCAAGCCATCAAGCTGCAGCAGTTTGTGTTCTAGGACGGGATCGATGAAAGACCCCATACAATCCACCCGAGCTTGCAACAGGGTAGATTCATCGATGCGATCCACCAGCAGCTCAAGGCCCGACCAGCCCATATCGCGTACAAGCTGAATCAACCCCTGAAGCAGACGGTGGCGCCCTTCCTCGCGGGTTTCCACCCCCTGGGTGAGCACCGGCGCGCTGCCCCTCGGGAGCACTGTCATCGCCCTACGCATCAATCTTCGGTCTGGTGCGGTGATTCGCATATCAGCCGCAATTTGTCCCATGGCCCGGCGGGCCATCAAGGTCCGCCAAAGGGAATGGGCAGCCATGAGCCCCAACATTCCTGCGCCAACGAGGGCCACAGGCATAGTTGCTGAAGGCTCGATTGAAACCCGACCTCCCAATTGCACAAGGGGCACAAGGCAACCCGCCGCGCCTAAGACGGCGAACGCCGCCCGCCCAACGGACTTCCACCAAGGGCGGCTCGCCGATAGCAGGTGGGACACTTGCTCCTCGCGATCCCCTTCAAAGTTTGCGTGATAGGCAGCCACCAGTAGGCATAGCTCGGCGCGCTGACTTGAAGAGAGCTTCTTCAAGCGGCTGGGCTCCGCCTTGAGTGATTCCCCTAGGCGCATTGTCGCAGCGGACAGCATGAGGTCGATCAGGTCCGCCCGATCGAGACGAGCAAACCCATTGACGGGCTGCTTGCTCTGGCCCGCTTGGAGCTTGAAAATCTCCAGCCACGGGTCCACATCAGTGACCTCCACCGTCAGACCCTTGCCGTCTGCCTTGAGGCCCTTGGCCACGCTCCGCCGCAGAGCACTCTTGCCGCTGCCACGCTCGCCAAAAATGACCGCAGAACTCGGGCCCCCATTCAAATCCACGAGCCGCTCGTAGCTTGGATGCACCGCCCAGGAATCCACGCGATCAAGAAGCGGATCGTGATCCGCATCTTCATGAGCAAAAGGAGCCTGCCTTAGGCCCCACCGTCTTCTCCAAGTCTCGGTGAACATCTAGAGGCAGGTTTACGCTTCCGCGTGCCCCGCTTCAAGAGCCACCGGGGTCAACCTTCGAGCAAGTCCACCGGCAAGTTGCCCACAAAGGCCGTGATCAATGACCCAAAGGACTCGGCTGCGAGGGCTCCGGCCTGCACCACCTCTTCGTGATTGAGGGCGCTCATGGAAATGCCCGCGGCAGGATTGGTGATGCAAGAAACCGCCCCAACCCCCATTCCTGCCCCATGAGCCGCCTCTGCCTCTAAGACCGTGCTCATGCCCACCGCATTGGCCCCTAGGCCCGCGAGCCAGATGATCTCGGCCGCAGTTTCATATCCAGGGCCTACCATTCCCGCATAGACCCCACTCTCGATAACGACCCCAGCTTCCGCCGCGCCATCAACGAGGGCTTTAGATATTTCCGCACAGTAGACGCTCCCTCCGCCCTCAGGAGCTGCCCCCGGCGCCACCTGGTGGGTCATGTTCAAGTGCCCGGTTGCGCGCATCAATGACGGCACGGGCCAGTCCTTTTCGAGACCGCCGGCTGCATTGGTCAAGAGCACCCTGGGCACGCCCAACAAGGCAGTGGCCCTTACGGCCCGGGTCACGACTTCCGGGGAGTCTACCTCGTAGAGATGCACGCGACCCGCCTGGCACAGAACCTCATGTCCCGCCACACGCCCGCGCACAAAATGCCCGCTGTGACCCGGAACGCTTGAGCGCGGCATATTTGGCAGCTCATCAAAGGTGCAAGCCCGGGGATCCTCAACCTGGTCGATGAATGCCCCAAGGCCCGAGCCAAGCACGAGTAGGACCTCTGCCCCGCCGAGCTCTTTGCCCGCCATCTCTGCCGCGAGAGAAGCGGCCAAGTCTCCGTATTCTTGGCTCAAAGGAACATTCCCGCCACGGTTGCGGTCATCCAAGAAGCAAATGCGCCGCCGATCATGGCGCGCAGGGCCAAAGATGCAATCAGCGGCCGTCGTTCGGGAGCCAGGGGTGAGATCCCTCCAATCTGGATTCCGATGGAAGCAAAGTTGGCAAAGCCACAGAGGGCATACGCCGCCATTTGCGAAGTGCGCGGATCCCTGAACCCTTCGCCAGCCGGCGACTGGATGAGCTCCAACATGCTGTTAAACGCGATGAACTCGTTGACCGCCACCTTGGTGCCCAAGAGCGACCCCATCAGCTGACAATCGTGCCAGTTGCTCACACCGATCATCCAGGCCACCGGCGCAAAGATCCGACTTAGGATCATGTCCAGGGACAAGCCCCCTTCAAATGTCCAAAGGGGGTTGTCAGCTGCAAAGGCCAATATCCAGTCCACCAATTGAACCAGGCCCATGAATGCAATCAGCATGGCGATGACATTCAGCCACAACTTCAGACCATCTGTCGTCCCGTTTGCCGCCGCTTCGATCACGTTGGCTGAGGTACGCTCGATCTTGTACTCGGCCTTGCCGGTGGTGGCTGCAACTTCGGTCTCGGGCAGGATTATCTTTGCGATCAAGAACGCCGCCGGGGCGCTCATCACCGATGCCGCTAAGAGGTGCGGCCCGAACTCGGGACCCAAGAGGCCCAAGTAAACCGCTAAAACCGAACCGGCGACCGTCGCGAACCCGCCGGTCATCAGGGCGTTGAGCTCCGACTTGGTCATGGTGGGGATGTAGGGCTTGACCACCAGGGGCGCCTCGGTTTGGCCCACGAATACGTTGGCCGCCATGGCCATGGATTCGGCTCCGCTAACCCCCATGGTAGAAGACATCAATTTGGCCATGCCCCGGATCAGGAACTGCATGATCCCCAGGTGATAGAGGACCGCCATCAGTGCGCTAAAGAAGATGATCACGGGCAACCCGTCTCCCACGAAGGCAAAGGCATAGCCCCAACCCCCGTCACCCCAATCACCGCGGGCCAGACCACCGAACACCAGTTCGGTTCCTGGTTTGGCCATAGAGATCAGCTTGGTCACAAAGCGCGCCATGCTCTCGAACACAACAATCCCAACTTCGGTCTTCAAGCAGAAAGCCGCCAACGCAATCTGCAAAGCAAGCCCGCCGATCACCACGCGCATGGGAAACTTTTTTCGATCGCGTGACATGAACCACGCGAGCACCACAAAGAAGGCTAGGCCAAGAATGCCCCGGAGAATTGCCATGGGAAACGGGATGAAGGGAAAGGGGTTCGAGAAATGCCGGCCCTATGGCCGCATCTTAAGCAGGGCGTCAGCGTAACGGCTGAGGGGTGTACCTTTCGACCGCCGAATAATGCTTTGCAGGCGCGTCCGGAGGTCATCGCGATTCAGGAATTGCTGGCGAGGATAACCCAGGGGGCGCTGGGGTGTGACGGCGACCCAGTCGGCCGCAAGGCGCAAACGGGCACTACCCCCCTCCCGTTTCCTTTGAGATCCAAACCAGGTAAGGATCTCTTTGGTGGCGCTGGACCCCGGAAACCCGCGCATCAAGGCCTCACGCATTTTCGCGGCGGTCACCAACTTATGCAATTCAGGAGAGGCGGGGAGGGCACGTACCTGTGCCAAGAGGTTTTCCTCATGACGGTCGATGAGGGCCAAGAAATCTTTTTGGCTCACCATTCCTTCACCCACCGACGTAGTAGCCCCCGCCTCGGTGGCCAAAGCCCTGGCATCGGCCCATTGACCGTCATGATAACGCGCCCACGCTTCGCCCAAGACCAGCGGCGGAATACCCCCGGGCTTGGGAGCTTCGGGCCAAAGGTACGCGGTTTGCAATTTGAACATGGCCTCCTCAAGGCCCGTCCCACGCCAAAGGAGAATGCCACTTCGGGACACGAGGGTCAGCACGCCCTCCTGGGTGCTCTCGCTCCAGGGGTCGTCGACGGGCACGGTTGCCACCAAGTGTTGAACTCCGGATTTTTTAATCCACTGGGCAGCGGTTATGGAATCCGGCGCTGCTTGAATCACGCTGACCAGAGCCAGCCCGCGATCCATCTCAGTCTCAAACCAAGCTTGAGCGTATTCCAAGTTAACCGGATCTGCCTTGGAGCCATCACCGATGCCGTGCAACAACAGCACCATTCCTGAATCCGGTTGAAACTGATCGGGCCCGATCGGACTATCGATCCAGCCCATCTCCACCAGCAACAGTTCTGGTGCGGTGGGCTCTCGGGGCTCAAACGCTAGAGAGTCCATGCTTGGCACAGGCGCGCCGAATGGCACCGACTGGCACAGCACGAAAGCAAGGGGGAGGAGGCTCATGGATCAAGGCGCCCGATGATGAGCGGGAGGGGCGGCCTAGGATTTTCGAAATCAATCGCCTGCGCCAGGCGTGCGCGGGCCTCTTTCAGGCCACGACTCTCGCGGTGGTGAATGCGCGCCAGAATCTGGCCCGCCTGGACCTCGTCCCCCGCTCGGCCAAGCCACTCGATCCCCACGGCCGGATCCGGCGGCGTGCCGTTGCCATCGCGCAAGCCCCCAAGGGCGGCGCTGGCATAGGAGATCTCTCGACAGTCCCGGATTCCCAGGACGCCGCTAGCGGGCGAGCACCAGTCCTCGGTTTTGGCTTCCAGGGCAAGCTCTTCCAGTCGACCACCCTGGGCACTGATTCCGCGCCCAAAAATTTCCCGAGCCTGCCCACTGTCCAGGACCCTCGAAATCTGCGCCTCGCCTCCCGCATCATCATCGGCCAAGCCAGCCGCGGCTAAAAGGGCGCCCCCTAAGACAACGGTCAACTGACGCAGATCCGCCGGGCCACTACCTTCGAGGCAATCGATGGATTCTTGAACCTCAAGGGCGTTGCCCACCATTTGGCCAAGGGGTTGGTCCATGGCACTGCGAATACCAACGGTGCGAATGCCCAGTTGAGCACCCAAGCCAACCAAGCCTTTTGCCAAGGCCAAGGACTGCTCTTCTTCCACGAACGAAGAACCGGAACCAGCTTTGATGTCCAACACCAATGCCGCAAGGCCTTCTGCATGTTTTTTGGAAAGGATCGACGAGGCTATCAATGGAACGGACTCCACTGTGGCGGTCGCGTTGCGGAGCCCATAAAAGAGCCGGTCGCCGGGAACCAGAGTTGGGCCCTGCGCGATGATGAAGAAACCCGCTACCCCCAAGAGCTTGCCGAGGTCCTCTGGCGCGTGCTCCACTTGAAACCCAGGGATCGACTCCAGCTTGCAAAGAGTCCCGCCCGTATGCCCAAGGGCTCGTCCACTAATCATGGGAACCCGGGCCCCCGCGGCAGCCAAGGCCGGGGCCAACACCAAAGACAACTTGTCGCCCACACCGCCAGTGGAGTGCTTATCCACCAGGGGAGGGCCGTCGGGCAAGTCCAAGCGGTCGCCGCTGTCAATCATGGCCTCGGTCCAAACCGCTAGCTCTTGGTTATCGAGACCTTGGAATAGGATCGCCATCAGCATGGCCGCCGCGGGTCCTTCGCCGATGCTGCCGTCCGTACAGCCCATGACAAATGCCCGCACCTGATCGGAACTCAGAGCGCCCCCGTCGCGCTTGATGCGCACCAATGCCGCCGCGTCCATCACTTCAAGCCCTCCTGCAAGAACGACTTGCCAGGAGCCGCAGGGATCAGCCCAAAAGCCTCTTCAATGGTCGCCCCCAAATCCGAGAACGACCGGCGAGTGCCCAAGTTGATGCCTCCGGAGACTCCCGGTCCAGTCATCAAGATCGGTACATATTCCCGGGTGTGGTCGGTGCCCTTGGTGAAGGTCGGATCATTCCCGTGATCGGCGGTCAGGAACACAAGGTCGTTGGGGCGCAGGGCTCCCAGCAACTGGCCGAGCTCCCGGTCAAACGACTCAAGAGCCCCGCGGTACCCGTGCGGGTCCCGTCGATGTCCATACAAACTGTCGAAGTCGACCAGGTTGACGAACACAAATCCCGCATCCAGGTCCCTGGCCAAATCGAGGGTCACTTGCATGCCATGTGCGTTGCCCTCGGTGTGAATGGCGCGACTGATGCCGCGACCGCTGAACAGGTCTTCGATCTTACCCACTCCAACGACCTCTACCCCCGCCTCCACCAGACGGTCAAGGCTAGTGGTTCGGGGAGGCGGCACGGACCAATCCTTGCGGTCATAGGTACGGTGCAGACTGCCCGCCTCGCCCTCGAAGGGCCGGGCGATCACACGCCCCACGTTGATTTCATTCAGCATTTCCCGGGCGACCTCGCAAACCGAATAAAGTCGCTCCAGCCCAAAATGCTCGGTGTGGGCTGCAATTTGAAAAACGCTGTCCCCACTTGTGTAAAGGATGGGTTTGCCGCTGGCCTCGTGCTCTGCACCATAGCGCTCGATCACTTCTGTTCCCGAGGCGGCGTGATTTGCGAGCCACCCGGGGATTTTGGCGGCCTCAGCAATGCGCCGGAGGAGGCTTTGGTCGAAGCCCTCGGGAAACACTGGGAAGGCTTCATCCAATGGACAACCCATCATTTCCCAATGACCGGTGGGAGTGTCCTTACCCGGAGAGACCTCAGCCATGCGACCAAAGGCGCCGGTGGGAGAGGACTTCAGCGGAAGACTCGCGACCCCTTCAATCGCGCCCAATCCGAGCGCACTTAAATGGGGTGCGTCCAATCCGCCGGCCGCTTCCACGAGGTGGTCGAGGGTGTGCGTCCCCGAGTCTCCAAAAGAAGCGGCATCTGGCAGAGCACCGACACCCAGGG
>Ga0206679_10000272_pt1 | contig 42757 bp, 42 predicted proteins | sample M110012015metaG_FD_155464 | JGI IMG/M metagenome (GOLD analysis project Ga0206679, IMG submission 155464) | Ammonia-oxidizing marine archaeal communities from Monterey Bay, California, United States - M1 100m 12015 | ecosystem: Environmental > Aquatic > Marine > Intertidal zone | place: USA...
CGGAGCCTCCAGGACCAATAAGGGCTTTTACCACGGTAAATCATTTGGGGCATCGACCTTCATACCCGTTACCCCCTTTATTGACATAAATACGGCGATAAATGTTGCAACACTGAAACATAATCCCCAAAAATTCATTATCCTTTTCCATTCCGATCAAATGTTTTGGAAGCTATTGTTTGTTAAGGACTTTTTCTGCGCGCACCTTCGCTTGAATAAAATTTTTGTGGGGAATTCGCATCGATTTAGTAATCCGCCTGATTTCTTCAGACTCTTCATGGGCAATCTCACCATCTGCGGTGGCCATCGCAAAAAAGCATTCCATAAAATGCAGCCGGTCATTGAAAGAAGTTAATCGATTAATTTCAGTCACTACCTCGCGAAAATCAAAACCTTTTTTCCCCTGCTCTTCTACAACCTCGAAAAGCAATGTCAATTCTTTACCCTTAAGAGAAAACTGTTCTGCAAGACAAGCCTTCAGAGCTTTCTTTTCTAAAGTATCGAAGTGATTATCTACATGAGCGATCGAGGCCATTAGAGACCCCACCAGACAGAGGAAATATAATCTATCTTCAGGGAGCTTTGATGCAAATCCTGAGTGTGCGCTTTTCAATTCAATTTTTTTCAACACCCGTCTTTTGAAATATTTTTCCATATCCGGGTTTGGATCACGGGCATGTTTAAAGATAGTTTTTTGAAACAAGTTCCGGATTCGTCCAAATGATCTCTTGGTGAAAGAAGTATCTTCAAGCCATCCCGAAAACTGATCGACTAGTTGCTTTTCATCGCCTTTCATCCTTGGATGAACCTGAAGCATATTTTCCAAGGCGGCAACGATTTCACTTTTTTCAGCAGCTGTAGAAAGTTCGGCTATCATCTGTCGATATAAAAGATCTTTTTCGTTTTTTGAAATGGGTGCATTCAGATAAGGCTTCAGCTCTTCCAGTTCGTGCTTCTCAAGATCAAATTTCCTGTAAAATGATTTTAGGAGGTTAAGTTCAGACTCGCTCACTTCACCATCTGCCCAAGCCACAGTCGTTAAAACCTTGAGGAAGGTAAGTTTTTTAAATTTTGACATATGATTTCCTAAAAAATGCGATGGATAAATTAAGAACTTTAAAACTAGCTTATTTTAATCTTGATCTAATCAAAACAGTTCAGCCACAATCGGCTTGCCTTGAAGATAGGTATTTTAGACCACATCTTTTCCAGATTGCTAAAGTATCTTGATCAGGTTTTCTGACCATGCAAGGGCCTTTTCCCGGCTAGCTGAAGGGGGCTGGTTTAAGGTTGACTTGCGGTAGCAGTATTAGTCGGTGGTGGTTATGCTGCAATTGACCCAGCCGGGTGGAGAATAGGAATTTTAACAGGGATATTCAGCCAACATCCTGAATATCAAACTAACATTCGTTGCCTTTGTTTCGTAAGCAATAGAAACGGCCTTGCAGATAATGGTTATCCACTGTCAGGTTGCGAGGCGACACACTGATGTTCTGAGGGGAGATGACCCACGGTGGTTCTGTGATGGCGCACGGGCAACCTACGGTTTGGCAGCAAGTGTCAGGCGGTGGCAAAGCGTTCGCGTTGAGCAGTTTGCCAGACATTAGTCACGCAGCACGTTCCCAATGCTGGTTACAAAAAGCTCCCCATGCAGATACTTTACAATGTTGGGAAAGTGCACTTTATAGTTCCTATGCCCACACGGCGTATACAACATTTCCCGGGCCACTTAATCTGAACCGGATAACGCAAAGTTTGATCATGCCGGCAGCAGCGCTGTTATCTTCTCAAGCAATCCCGCCAGGTTAATGGGTTTAGTGTCGAAATCATCGGCGCCAGCTTCGAGCGCACGCACACGATCCGCTTCGAGGGCGTGCGCTGTTAGCGCTATGATCGGAATCATCTTCAATGTCTCGTCAGCCTTGGCATTCGCCGTTGCTTCCCAGCCGTCCATCACGGGCAGCCCCATATCCATGAGCACCAAATCCGGCCGCTCACTCTTCATCATCTCTATACCCTCGGCACCATCCACTGCGATAATGACCTCGTAGCCTTTACGAGACAAACGCCTGGACAGCATATCGCGATTCATTTCATTGTCTTCCACAATGAGTATCTTGTTACTCATAGACTTCCCTCAGCTTTACGTTTAAGTATAAACCTGCTGTGCCAGTACGATCAATAAATCGCCTTCTTCAAAAACACACAATTGGTCTTTGCTCGGATTTATCTTTACGCCATCTTGAACCGAACGGTATCCCAAAGCTATCTCGTTATAACGCAATGCGGACCGCGTTATACCCGCGATCGATACGGACACTCCTAGTTTCACATAGTGTTCAATCGGACGTAATCCAATCTCAATCCCGCCAGCATTTAGCAGTTCTTTATACAAGGTTTCAAGAAATGGTTCCCGAACCAATTGGGCCAATTGGATGCTTAGAATCTCTGTGCTAACAATAGCATCTGTTAGTGGCGTGCCTACACACAGTTGCTTTGATTCCGAGTTCAAAAGTTCCGCCACCACAGGGGGAAAGGCTCCGTTATTTTGTTTATTCTCAATTTCCCCCAAAAGCAGCAGCAACATGATGGTTTTGCTATCGGCATCAATTGTTTTATCAACTTCGTCAGCGACGATAAAAATAACATCGAACTCCCAAGGGCGGATCCCGTCGAGTCGCCAGGCTTCAGCAAGGTCAAATTCCGTAAACGAAAGGGTCAGATGCCCGGACAACAAATCTGAGTATCGTGCACGGACCAATGCTTCGCTCGATTTTGCATCGGCACATGCGACCACAACGCTGATATCTGAAGCCGCGTGTTTAGCTAACTCTGAGACGATCAGCCCTAGATTTGCGTTGTAAGCGAGGATCAATACTTTTTTGACATTAGGCCGAGTTATTTCCCGTTCAGGCGGTTCTTCCCACGATGAAAAACTGTCCAAATCAACTCTCTCAAGCGGCGAATCTATGCCTTTAAGAACAATTATCTCATCATCATCGGTTAAGTCGTAGTCCGGTTCTGGGTTAAGAACAGAGGCTCGCCTTGGTTTTTCCCCAGCCTTCTGGTCCGTCCAACTAACTCCCAATACAGCGCCATTATTAAAAGCGCTGGCCAGATTGCCGAACAAAACTTCATCTAAATTAGGGATGGTACATATTTCGATTGGGAACTTTCCAGAAGCAAACAGTTCATTATAAACCTCTGCATAGCCGGGGTAGCGCGCGCATTGCACCATGGTTTTACTAATGAAATCGCTGCTTGAAACAATCGGGTGATGGTGTTTCGAGGCAATGCCCGCAATTACTGCATTTTCTTTATTCACAATCTCAGCAGCGATTTTAGGTCCATTGCCGCCCGGCCCTTGATACAGATCACTATTCAACAGGGTCAAGGTTTTTATAGTGGTCAAATCGCTCCCAGCGCCGGACTTGCTCTCTGAAAGCAGTATGATGTGCGACGCACGATGAGCGGCTACCCTTCTCAGTTCACTGTTGACCGAAATCGAGCCTTGCATGGGGAGTAACGTCAATTGTGTCAAAAGCCTCGGCCCCTGCCGGATATCGGTACGAACCTGCTCTACATCGGTTTCGGTCAAAACTACCACTCGATTTGTTGCGCCCAGTTTCGCAAGCAATTCAAGGACCACGATGCCTTTTCTATTCCAACCGAGAATAAGGTAGTGACCATTTTCCCTAATGGTCGCTGAACCTCGCCGAGCATCCGCCATCGCAGATTGAATCGCGCTCACAATAAAACCGATCAGCGCACCAGTAATGATCAAGCCCATAATCGAATTGAATAGAGCAAAAAGTATGACCCCAGCAGGCGCCCCATAATTCTCCGATAATGCCCCCGGGTCCAAAATGTGCTTCATCGACCACCACAGAGTGTCGAGCAGCCCACCCCCCAGAGCGTCATCGATGCCTTCAGCAAGTATCGCTTCGGCAGAGAAAAGGCCGAAGAAATAGGCGGTCATTCCAAGCATAATAACCAAAGACGCCAGTCCCAGGATCAACAGGTAAGGAAAAATTCGACTTGTCGTCGAAAATAGGAAAAGGTAATAGTTGAGCCGTTTAAACACCCTGGATAAGCTTCCTGATCAGCGCCGATTTCACAGTATTCGCCAACGCGGACTCTACAGTTAGTTTCAAAACAGTAGTTGAAACCATGGGTTTTGACATCGAAGCCACAACGTAAATAGTGTCTCCACCAACGGGAACGCGCCCACCCAGTTCCGTTGATCCTCTAGATATAGAGTAAATCGACTCTCCACCCTTCGCAATTTCGACCAGATAATTGGGTGTTTGGCCCTTATCATAGAGACCGTCTAGCAGCACCTTGATCGCTGACAGTTTTCCTTGGTCATACCCGTTCTTGACACCAGCGTGTAAGCACCCTGAACTGAAAAATAATAATCCAGCGGCAACAATACAAAAAAAACGGCTAAGGCCAGCTTGTCTGACAATTACTTTTTGCACTTCAACTCTGATACCAATCCCTTTTCATAAACCGGTTATTACACTTTCTTCTTGCATGTCCCTATAAATTTTGTAGCGACCCACGCCTTTCATAAGCGCTCTAGTTTAGCCCTTTCCAAGTTACCCCAACATCGTTGTTAAAAACAGCTCAGTTCGATTTTGGCCAACGCTCCATTAAACTGGCTATTACTATAATCACCAATCAACACAATGAGCGCCCCTCGTCAAACAAATGGAACAGATGAGCATCTCATTTAAGGGAGCATCCTGCTCATCGGTTTTCATCTTACGCAGCATGACGTTGATAATGCAAACGACGTGCTGCAAGGGTGTTTCGTTTGATCTTTTGTCTGTTTCTCAGTATTGATTCTCCGCGCCTAAAGTAGACGTCGGCGGGTGTCAGGTTATCCAGGCTTTCATGGTAACGCTGGTGATTGTAGTGATCGACGAATGCCTCAATCTGCTGTTCAAGATCACCCGGTAAAAAGTAGTGTTCCAGCAGTATTCGGTTCTTTAGCGTCTAGTGCCAGCATTCGATCTTGCCTTGGCTCTGTGGATGATACGGCGCACCGCGAACATGACTCATGCCGTTGTCGCTAAGCCAGTCAGCAAGCTAGCCGGATACCTAGCTGGATCTATTATCGGAGAGCAGTCTCGGTTTCATCTCAACTCCTCACGTTGGGATGAACAAAAACTCTCCTTTAAACCACTGCCATATCTGTTCCATAGGGGTTGACGGGGTACAGTGTCGATCATAGGCATTCAGGTAGCACGATTGTTGAATGAGCTATTTGAAAATTGCCCTGCGCCCCGGAAAATAACTTGCGACAACGGCAAGTTCAGAAACGAATGCTTAAACCGCCACTGGTTTCGAACAATGCGAGAGGCGAAGGTGGAAGTCATGCAGTGGCAGTACCAGTACGACAATGTTAGACCGTGCAGATCACTGAACTATTTACCCTCGGTTGTCTTTGCGAACAAGGCAGCCTAAATGATGGGAATCTCATCCAAGTAGTGGCCCTAACTTGGGGGAAAAGCCAATGGCTATTTAATAAAAGCTTTTCAATAAAAGCTACCCCGCGGTAAATTCGACCTTGTGGTCGAGCATTGTTTCTTCCACAAAGGTGAAGTATCCCCGAACACTCTGCCCGGAGAGAATCTGAGGCAGCCAGAGTCGATCGTCGTCCCACATTTCGTCAAACGGTAATTCGTCGAGCTTGAACCAGAGGGGAATCGCTTCGTCAGTCTCCGTGGGCGTGCCTTCGTAGTCGGTAGCAATAAATACGAACCCGTGAATGCGGGGCATGTCCTCTGCGTGGAAAAATAATTCTCCTGCGGCGCGAACATTCAGGGGGTTAACGACAAGCTCTTCATTCGTTTCCCTTATCGCACACGCTTCGGGAGTCTCGCCATCTTCCAGTCGGCCACCGGGCCCGTTGATCTTGCCGGCGCCTAATCCTCGTTTCTTTCTGATAAGCAGTACCGAGCCACCCCGGATGATAAACATGAGAGTAGCGACTTCTTCGGGTTGCCAGGTGTCCCAGTCAATGTCGCTGACTGGCATCGAAATATCATTCATTGGCAAATACACACCTATCGGTTGTCCAGTGCCTGAGTCGGCGAATTTTTTCTTCGATGACGACTGACAGTGGGTTGGTCTGGTGAATGGCTCGATTCAAGCGCGGCCAACGGATATCGACCGGGCCATCATTAAGGTAGGGATGGAAATCATACAGAACATGCAGTCCGGATCGGCCAGCAGTCTTGGTGGCGTGGAGTACCTTTGTGGCGTCTGGAGAATCTATGGATTCTGGCTCCTCACTAAATCCCAGACGATTCAACCCTTCGGTAATCATTTTCAGGCCCCCAGGTCCCTTGGAAGATTCGATGTCTGGAATAGTGACCTTGGAATCAAGGAGAAGGCCAAGGCCGTTTAGATCTGTGCTCATCGTGAAAACATTCATTGGAATCGATGCAGACTAGCGGCTTTAAGCTAGCCTCGCAATGTTCTGGTGTTCTTCAAGCGTTTTCCGACGGGCTTTCTCCAACAGGCGAGACAGGCCTCTATTCGCAAGCAGGTTTCTCTGACTCTGGCAGTTTGCCCAGTAGTGATGTTCGTCGTTTGAGTATGGAATACGCTCTATCGGTTTTACGGTAATCTCATCCGCGGGTGGATCTACTGATCGCAGCATAAACGGGCTTAAAACCTGATGCTGGTACTGGGTTCGCCAATGATGCAGCCTTTAGCGAGTCGATATAGTGAGACCTCCCAGGGAGTTCGGGCAAGATCAGGACATGCGGGCGATGATGTTTCCATTACTGAGATTTAGTTCGGGCGCTGCTGGCAGCGTGCAATCTGCGTGTTCGGGGAATACACATTTACCTGAGTTGATATCAAACTGGTAACCATGCCACGGACACCTGACAAGCCCTCCGTGGGTATCGATTGCAAGGAGTGGTCCCATCAGGTGTGGGCAAATGGTGGAGATGGCAACCAGTCGGCCATCGACTTCCGCGATCTGGTATTCACGACGCTTTATCTGGAAAGTGACGGCATCGCCGCCAGCAAGCTTTGAACGAATGCTTGCCTCCTCCCCAAGGCTACGTTCCGGGCGACCGTCTCTATGCTCGTGAAGCCGTTTATGACGTTGTTGCATCATGGCTTCATCTTCATCCCACAGCTGTGCGTAGAGAGTGGTCATCACCTGGCCGAGTTTTTCTATTTTGTTTTCTTCAATATTGGGCATGAAAAATCTAACTTGCACCTGGGTGGAGTCGTCTACCTCGGTCAGTGTTGTCCATATCTCCGAGACCTGGTGCCCAGCCTGGTAACTTCTGGCGACGTAGCTGTCTGCAGACGCCAGGGTCAACTCCACATGGTCTGTGTGATCGGCGTTTGACCAGGTACGCCAGCCCCACTGTCCGCCCGTATCCAGCTCAACATAATTGAATGAAGTGTCGTGCAGGTAAGGTAAATGTTCCCAATCCAGGACATTCTCCCAGACTCTCACAAGAGGGGCCAGAATGAGCCGGTCATAGGTGGCTACCTGAACCATGTTGAGAGCATTCGGATTGAAGGTTTCGGCGTGATGCTGGTTAGCTGACATTCCCACATTCTATGACGTTAAAGGGGACGGAGGGAATTACATTGCCTGTCGCTCATCCCTTGAGGTAACTCCCTCCGTCCCCCTTAAGGTTAGGAGGGCGAATGCGCATAGTTATGCGTGATGCGTGAAGGCTTCACTATTCATAAATATTATTTTATGGGCGTAAAAGTGATCTGGGACGAGTTAGGGCTTGAAAAGCAGGAATTTGCCCACATCTATGGAACTAGTAGGCGTGATTGCCCTCTAAGTTACTGACTCGGAAGAGTTTATGGAGAAATATTAAATGACAGCATTGGGTCAAACATCTCGGTTCCCGGTATTGAGTACCGGAACTTTGCAGGGCTATCTGGATTCAATTCAGCAGATTTCTGTGCTGACGGCAGAGGAAGAAACTGAACTCTTCCAGCGCTTTCAGATGGACGAGGATCTTGATGCGGCTCGCGAGTTGGTCATGTCTCACCTGCGGTATGTGGCCTACATTGCGCGGGGATACAGTGGCTATGGTTTGCCGCTGGAAGACCTGATTCAGCAGGGTAATGTTGGCCTGATGAAATCTGTCAAAAAATTCGATCTTAGCCATGGCGTACGACTCGTGTCGTTTGCGGTGCACTGGATCAAAGCGGAAATTCACGAGTATGTCCTTAAGAACTGGAAGATCGTGAAGGTCGCAACAACCAAGGCCCAGCGAAAGCTCTTTTTTAACCTGCGCAAGGCAAAGGAAAGACTGGGATGGTTTAACTCGGATGAAGTGAACCAGGTTGCGAGCGATCTTGGTGTCAAGCCGGAAGAAGTTCTGGAAATGGAATCAAGGCTCGCTAACTTCGATGAGAGTTTTGAGCCGGTCACCGCTAATGACGATGGTGAATTCAACTATAGCCCGTCAGGTTATTTGTCTCATGGTGAAGCTGAAGACCCTTCTTTTGTGGTATCAGAAGAAGAGCAAGCAGCCATCATTGCGGGTGGCTTGGTAGAAGCGCTCAAATCCCTTGATGAAAGATCCCGGGATATTGTTGAGGCTCGCTGGTTGCAGGGAGAAAAAACTAGTTTGAAGGATCTGGCAGCGAAGTATGGCGTATCCCTCGAGCGGATACGACAGGTCGAGGCGAAAGCCTTCAAAACAATGCAGCCATTCCTCCAGGCGGCATAAAATATGGTACGCGCGCTACTTAACCGGGATCTCATCCGGGGTTTTTAGTTTTCTACGGTTAATTGTCCTTTTATAAGTTTCAATGTTCAACGAATCAATTCGATCTACTTCATCTTTGAAGCGTGGTCGTACGAACCATGTGTTGAGGTTTCCCAGGCTGGCAGCATCCCTTTTAGATTGATGTTCTGTTTCAGCTCAACAGCAACACAAAAAGCAGGCCAGAACAGTAGTATTGCCCCTACAAACTGGCCCAATACGTTCATCTAAAACACTGTAATCTTTATCTCCCGGAAGATCGTCTTCGTGGTACTTTACGTTATCTTGAATAATGTGAGGCGACAATAGATGTCAGATTCCTTGATCACTTCTGACCAGCAGTTCGATGGTGCAACCTGCGTAGATGAACTTAACAAGCTGCTAAGACTCCGAACCACACCCATTGGTATGAAGATGTTCAAAACCCGGGAAGAGATGGAGCAGGTGCCTAGAATCCGGCGACCGAAAGACATCCATACGACAGACCAGATTGTCGGCCAGGCTGCCAGGAATGGCTGGACAGTGGGCGTTACCATGGAAGACCTGGTCGGTGCGCAGTGTGGCACCGTGATTGGTTTACACCCACGTAGTGATGAATGGCTTTCCGGGGATCGAATGGCCGGCGTATGGTATGCAGATCAGGAAGAAGCAGCTCGTCATCAGGCGGCTATGGACGTATTGGAGTATGGTCAATATGAAGCCATGGCAGTGAGTCCGTTAGCATCTGGTCGTCTTGACCCGCCGGATATCTGTCTCATTTATGCAACACCTGCCCAGATGATTCTGTTTATCAACGGATTACAGTGGACAGGTTATAAGAAGCTCGAGTTTAGCTGCGTAGGGGAGTCAGCCTGTGCGGATTCCTGGGGCAGGGCGCTTCAAACGAAAGAGCCCAGTCTTTCTATTCCCTGTTTTGCAGAACGACGTTACGGAGGGGTGCAGGATGATGAATTACTTATCGCAATCCCTCCGTCTTTCCTGCCGAAGACCATCGCGGGTCTGCATGCGCTATCGAGCAATGGGCTGCGCTATCCCATCGCCCCCTACGGAGTTAACAACGACGTAAGGGCAGGTATGGGCGTTAGCTACTGATTCATCAAGCGGTGAAGAAGTGCCCTCGTGCGACACCGGTGTCGTCATACACTGGCTCTTCCAGATCGACCCGGTATTTTTTGATGACATTGGTCATCGGTTTGCGATCGAAAGTGCCGAGGTACGCACCCATATCACGATACCAGTGAGTATTTAAATGCGCATCAAGCGTATCCTCTGAAGTCCACTCCTCGTAAACCCATACTCTTCCGGGTGTCAGATGATCTTCCGTCCAGGAATAGGCTATGCATCCATCTTCTGCAAGCGCGCCTTCGATATGCGCCCGTGCACCATTCAAAATGTCTGGTATTTGTTCCGGATGTTCAAATTCAAAGTATCCAGAAATGATAATTGTCATAGGTCGTCCTTTTTTTAGCGGATTTTATCTCAAGCCCCGAGCATAACGTTGCGCGCGGCAAACTGAAAGATTGTAGGGTTACTTTAGGACTAAGCGCCTATAAAACGCTTTGTTGCTTGGTAGACCCACTTATTCGCGCGTTGTGCAGACCAGAGCTATGTCAGAGCTATGTCGGAGCTGTGTCAGAGCTGTGTCAGAGCTACATCAGAGCTATGCCAGCACAATGAGCGGATTCAAATTTACATGGAATTCTTACCTGGGGCTATTGCGACAGGTTCGGTTGCGTTAATCATTGAGCAGTGTTGGGTTCCGCGGTAACCTCAGGCCTTGTATACAGAGGTTACAGACGATGGAAGTCACACAAGCCCAGTTGGATGCGCACTGGATGCCTTTTACTGGTAACCGGCAGTTCAAGAAAGACCCGAGGATGATTCACGAGGCCGACGGTCAATATTACAAAGACGCTGATGGGCGAAAGGTGTTCGATGGATTGTCCGGGTTATGGACCTGTGGCCTTGGGCACAACGTATCAAAAATAAAAGAGGCGATAACGTCCCAGCTTTCAACGCTGGATATGAGCCCCAGCTTCCAGTTTGGACACCCTAAGTCTTTCCAACTGGCGGAACGTATCACCGATTTTTCGCCTGAAAAATTAAACCGTGTGTTCTTCACGTGTTCAGGTTCCGAGGCGGTAGAAACTGCACTCAAAATAGCGCGTGCCTACTGGCGCAAGAAAAACATGCCATCAAAATCAAAGCTGATTGGTCGCGTAAAGGGCTATCATGGAGTGAATTTTGGCGGCATCTCTGTTGGCGGCATAGGGGCAAACCGGGCTTTATTCGGGGAAACTTTAACGGTAGATCATCTCCGCCATACCATGTTGGAGAGTAACGCCTTTACAAGGGGCCAACCGGAAGAAGGTGCACACCTTGCTGATGAGCTTCTCGAACTGATCGGTCTTCATGATGCGTCAAACATTGCCGCAGTGATTGTAGAACCAATGCCGGGCTCTGCCGGGGTCATTCCGCCGCCCGTTGGGTACCTGAACCGGCTGCGGGAAATTTGCACCCAGCACAACATTTTACTGATTTTTGATGAAGTCATCTGCGGGTTCGGACGCCTCGGCGCAAAATCCGGCGCTGATGCCTTTGGTGTTACTCCTGACATTATGACGATTGCCAAACAAGTCACCAATGGGGTAATCCCGATGGGCGCAGCTATTGTCAGGCAGGAAATCTATGATGCCTTTATGGATACGGATGCGCCCGAGTATATGCTCGAATTCCCCCATGGCTATACCTACTCGGCTCACCCGGTTGCCCGTGCGGCGGGACTGGCGACACTGGATGTTATTGAAGACGAAGACATGTTGGGGCGGGTACGAAACATCTCACCGTACTTCGAAAGTCTGTTGCACGGCCTTCAGAATTGCCCTCACGTTACAGACATCAGGAATTATGGTTTGGCAGGAGGTATTTCTCTTGAACACTATCCCGGTGAACCTGCCCGCAGGCCATTTGAGGTTGCGATGAAGATGTGGGAGAAAGGATTCTATGTGCGATATGGTGCAGACACGATTCAGCTTGCGCCGGCTTTTACAGTTGAAGAAACCGAGATTGACAACCTGGTGAATGCCTTGGCAGATTGCCTTAGCCGATAAGGATAAATATGGAAGTTGTAGGACACCTGATCGGTGGCGAACGTGTCACCGAAACCGTAAAAACGTTACCTCTTAATAATCCGGCGACGGGTCGTCAGGAGGCCAAACTGGCGATGGCATCGTCAGATCAAACAATGCTGGCCATCAAGGCAGCAACAGAAGCCTATCCTGCCTGGCGAGCAACCCCGCCGGCAAAGAGGGCCCAGGTCATGTTTCGCTTTAAAGCGCTACTTGAAGCCCATGTTGATGAGATTTGCGCACTGGTCAGCCGGGAGCATGGAAAGATTCCGCACGATGCCGCGGGCGAGGTTCAGCGTGGTATTGAAAATGTGGAGTTTGCCTGCTTTGTACCTGAACTATTGAAAGGTGAGTTCTCCAAGAATGTTGGCCCGGGTATAGACTCCTGGAGTGAGTTCCAGCCCCTGGGCGTTGTCGCGGGCATTACACCGTTTAACTTCCCCGTCATGGTGCCGTTGTGGATGTATCCACTCGCAATCGCCTGCGGGAATACCTTTGTACTTAAACCCTCGGAAAGAGATCCATCGGCGACTCTCTATGTTGCACAACTGGCTCATGAAGCTGGTCTTCCCCCCGGTGTGTTGAATGTGGTGAACGGTGACAGAGAAGTCGTAGAAGTTTTGCTTAACGACCCTGCAATCCAGGCGGTTAGTTTCGTTGGATCAACGCCAGTCGCCGAGTCCGTGTATGCCACGGCGACGAATGGTGGGAAGCGTTGCCAGGCGTTGGGCGGGGCCAAGAATCATGCGATTGTTATGCCGGACGCGGACCTTGATAATGCGGTTCAGGCTTTAATGGGTGCCGCCTTTGGATCGTCCGGCGAACGCTGTATGGCGATTTCGGTTGCAGTCGCGGTAGGTGAGCAGACCGCGACAAGCCTGGTTGAAAACCTCAAGGCGGAAATGTCCAGCCTGAAGGTTGGTGGCGCGCAGGATAATAACAATGATTTTGGGCCGCTCATTACTGCTGAACATCGCGACAAGGTGGTTGGGTTGATCACGAGCGCCGAACACGAAGGAGCGGTGATTGTGGTGGATGGCCGCTCACCGAAATTGGCCGACGAGGATACTGGCTTCTTCGTCGGTGGAACCCTGATTGACCAGGTGCAATCGACGATGAGCTGTTATCGCCAGGAAATATTTGGTCCAGTGCTCTGTGTAGTCCGTGTTGATAACCTGGATGAGGCCATGCAACTGGTTGACGACCATGAATACGGTAACGGCACCTGTCTTTTTACAAGAGACGGCGAGGCAGCAAGATACTTTTCAGACCACATTAAGGCGGGAATGGTGGGTATCAATGTGCCATTACCCGTGCCTGTTTCCTATCACAGCTTTGGCGGCTGGAAACGGTCGTTGTTTGGTGACTTGAGTGCCTATGGTCCTGATGGTGTGCGTTTCTATACACGGCGGAAAACGATTACCCAGCGTTGGCCGTCATCAACGGTAAGGGAGTCTTCGAGCTTTTCGTTTCCTTCGAACTAGTGCTTATTCTATAATGGATCAGGTGAATGGCTGATTGTTGCGAATCAGAATTGGAAGTCGCGGAGCTCGAGGTGTCTCAGCGCCGGGTGCTGATTATCGTTCTGGTCATCAATCTGGTGACCTTCGTCGGGATGGTATTCGCATCGTGGCTAAGTCATTCATCCGCTCTCTTGTCAGGGACCCTCGATAATTTGGGAGATGCTCTGACTTACTCACTCAGTCTTCTTGTCGTTGGTGCTGGCGTTACCGCAAAAGCCCGCGTCGCCGTTTTTAAGGGCGTGTTGATAGCGTTGGCTGCGGTTGCTGTCGCGGCCCAAATTGGCTGGCGTATTTACCATTTGGAGGTGCCCGTCGTGGCAACAATGGGCATCGCCGCCGTCCTGAACCTGCTGGCCAACGGCGTTTGTCTCTATTTGCTGAATGATCACCGGCATGATGATGTGAATATGATGTCAGTGTGGGAATGTTCAAGAAATGATGTCAATGAAGGCGTGGCAGTTATCGCTACAGTAGGGCTGGTCTGGTTTACCCAATCTGCATGGCCTGATCTTTTGGTTGCTATCGTGTTGCTTGTCTTGTTTTCGCGATCGGCAATCAGAGTCCTGACTTCGGCGTTTGAACAATTGAACACGGCTTCCCTGCAAGGCGCCTAGTCAAAAACAGTCGTTAATTGAAGATTGTTGTTGAGCCTGGATTTCCCGGAGAACATGCCCGTAGACGCAATGGCCCGCAGTTTTTTAGCCATGGTAAGCCAGCTGTCTTCTGTTAGTGATTATCGCCCGATAGTTTGTTAACCAAGGCATTCAACTGGCTGGTCTGTATCGAGTCGACGATGTCTGCCACGTCTTTCAGGCCACCCGGTGCGTAACCTGTCACATTGTAGGTCTGGATAATTCGAGTGCCATCGGCAATCGGCTCAAACCGCCAGCTCATGCCGCCATGAATCCCCATCATCTGGAGTGAACCAAGTCCACCAACCATTTTTAGTTCAACGCCGGGCTGGACGTAAGAGACAAGCATATGCAGAACCTGGTTATCGCCGGATATTTCACAAAAACAGCCGCCGGCTTTTGGTTCAATTGAAAGGTTTTCACTTCTTCCGTACCAGGTATGACCTTCGAGCCACCACTCTTCGATTCGAATAAATTGGTCATAGGCTTCTATTGGTGTTGTCTTAACTTCCCCGGTAATGACCAACGTAAAACCGGTGTCTCCTTTACTGGTGACATCTGCCAGTGCTACCGCTGATAGCAGAAACAGGAAGGTGCTAAAGACCCAATTCATCATCGTTGATCTCCATAAATTCCCGCCAGGTGTCGTCCATTCTGGGTCGCCACTTGAGCATCAGGGGAGAGTTGGCGGAATCAGTGGGTAGCGCCTTAACCTTGGTTAAATAGTGGAACATGAATGCAGAAACACGTGCGTTGACTTCACAGTGCACCCAGATTTTTCTCTTTTCGAGAACCTTGAGAATACCGATGAAATCCTGCAGATGCTGGGCGGTTGGTTCGTCAAACGGAACGGGAATGTTGATGTACTGCATGCCGAGGGATGCCACAAGGCTGCCTTCCTCGGGGATGGCGTTGTTCGAATCATGCATCGCCAGGTTAATTACGACCTCGTAACCTTCATCAGCGATCCAGTGAAACTGGCGCCGATCGGGTTGCCCTGATGTCGCGATTTGTTCTGTGCTTTGGTGAAAATTAAGGGGTTTGTCTGCCATTAGCGTGAGTCGGTCATCAAATAACACCTGTATTTCTTAAGCGTTCTATTTCTTTGGGTTCGTAACCCAGCTCGGCCAGAATGTCGTCAGTATCGGCACCAAGCCTTGGTGGTCCACTGCGCACCTCAGGGCCGTCCGCGTTGGTGACATAGCCTGCCTTTGCCACAGTCACGGTTGCATCTGGGTCCAGTGGCGAGGGCAGGGTGACCAGGGCATTTCTATGCGTGATATCCGGGTCGCTGGCGACCTCTGGAAGTTCGCGCACTTCAGCGACGGGAATACCCACAGGTGCAAGCTGTTTCATCCACGCTTGAGTCGTCTGTCGATTAAGTGCCTGGGACATCGCGTCAAAAACTGCTTCCGGATGATTGATGCGTGAACCAGGGGTAGCGAACCTTTCGTCTTCCAGCATTTGCTCGAGATCGAGTTCAGCAAACAGTTTTTCAACCTGTGGTTGTCGAAGCGCCGTTATCTGGATATGCCCGTCCATGGTGGGGAATACATTGGCCGTTGGTTGGCGGGTCGGGGAGGCATTTCCGCAAAGTCCGATAAGCGTGCCCTGATTAAGGAAGTTGCTGAACTGTGGGGCCTGCATAATGATCGCGGTATCGAGCATGGCGACATCGATGTGCTGGCCTTCGCCGGTCGTCGCCTTTCGATAAAGGGCCGCTGAAATCGCAAATGCTGAATTAAGTGCGGTCGACATATCAACCGGCATATAACCTGTTCGGGTTGGACCTGTTTCCGGGTGTCCGTTCTGGGACATCATGCCGCTGGATGCTTGAATCGCACCGTCATAAGCGGCTTCTCCGGCTTTTGGACCGGTTTGGCCGTAGCCAGTGATGGAGCAATAAATGAGGTCCGGTTTCAGTTGCCTGAGAGTCTCATAGTCAAGACCGCGGCGTTGCATGGTGCCTGTTTTAAAGTTCTCAACAATCACGTCAACCGTGGGCAAAAGTTTCTTTATAATTCCAGCCGCATTTTCATCTTTCAGGTTCAGGGTCAGGCTTCGCTTGTTAAGATTCATACTCATAAAAGACGGAGACATTTTTAGGTCTTCACCTTCGTTCATCAGGCCGCGCGTCTGATCACCCGTCTGGGGTTGTTCTACCTTGATGACATCTGCGCCCAGTAGCGCCAGTTGCATGACAGCAAAAGGGCCAGCCAATACCTGTGTGAAGTCCAGAATCCGGATGCCTTCAAATGCTGTGGTCATAAGCGATGAACCTGTGGGGCTTTGCTAGAGAGGGGTTGACTAAAAATTGGCGTATCCACCATCAATTAAGAAAGTTTCCGACGTGTGATAACTGCTGGCGCCGCTCATGATGTACACGGCAATGCCAGCGAAATCCTCGGGTTGTCCCCAGCGCCGCATCGGAACGCGTGGCATAACATTGCCCACAAATTTTTCTGAGCTGAAGGTCCGCTGCGTCATTTCTGTTTCGATCCACCCGGGAAGGATAGTGTGGGCAGTGACATCATGCCGAGCGTATTCGACAGCGAGTGCCTTGTTCATCGAGATCAGCCCACCTTTGGTTGCCGCATAATGTTCGCCGCGGGCCTGCCCGGATATCGCCGCCAGGCTGGCGGTTGAGATAAGGCGGCCAAAGGGATCGCCAGCTTCGGACCGCAGCCGCATATGTTCTGCGGCGCAACGAAAGGTATGGAACACACCATCAAGGTTAACCTCCATGATACGGGTCCACTCTTTCTTTTCCATCTGGTCGAACTGCGTTGGCCGACCACCGATACCGGCGTTTGCAAAACATCCGTCGACCCGGCCGTGAGTTGCAAGTGTTTGCTTGAAGGAGGTTTCTACTGCTTGCTGGTCTGCGACATCGCATTTCAGCGCTGAAACTTTAGGGCCATACTGCTGCAGTGTTTCGAGCGCTCTGGCATTTTTATCAGCGTTGGTGCCCCAGATGCTGACTTCGCAACCCTGAGATGCCAGGCCCTCTGCCATGCCAAGGCCAATGCCACCATTACCACCGGTGATCAGTGCAACGCGGCCAGAGAGATCGAACAGTTTATTTATCATTTGCTTGTTGTTTCCCAGTACTTGTTTTTGAGGAGTCGTTTGTAGAGTTTACCTGTTGGATGCCGTGGTAGTTCTTCCATAAAATCAATGGAACGGGGGCATTTGATGTGCGATATCTTCTCCCTGGCGTAATTCATCAACTCGGCAGCCAGTGCCGGTCCAGCGGATCCAAAATCAGCAGGTTGCACCACGGCTTTCACTTCTTCCCCGAACTCTTCATTAGGTACACCGAAAACTGCAACGTCTATCACTGCAGGGTGGGTAATTAGCGCGTTTTCTGCTTCCTGTGGGTAGATGTTGACGCCGCCCGAGATGATCATGAAAGACTTTCGGTCAGTAAGGTACAGGTAACCTTCTTCATCGAGGTGTCCGATATCTCCCAGGGTTGACCAGCCATTGGAGGTTCGACTGGCATTGGTTTTTTCTTCGTCGTGGAGATATTCGAACTGCCCGCCACCTTCGAAATACACGCCGCCGGCTTCTCCTGTTGGCAATGCGACGCCATCGTCATCCATGATGTGCACTTTGCACTCACCGGCGGGTTTGCCGACGGAACCTTTGTGGCTCAGCCATTCTTCGGAGGTAATGGTTGTTGAACCATTACCTTCGGTTCCCGCATAGTACTCGTGAACAATGGGTCCCCACCAATCAATCATTTGTTCCTTCACACTAATGGGGCAAGGTGCGGCTGCGTGAATGGCCATCCGGTGGCTGCTAAGATCGTGCCTGTTTCGATCGCCCTCGGGTAACTTCAGCATACGAACAAACATCGTTGGTACCCATTGGCTGTGAGTGACCTTGAACTGTTCAATAAGTTCAAGCGCGCGTTCTGACTCGTAATGTTCCATCACAACACAGGTACCACCGTATCGCAGAACATTCATCGTGAATCCTAAAGGGGCGGCATGGTAAAGCGGTGCTGGGGACAAATAGATAGAGTCTTCATCGAATTTGTATCGAATTCGTCGGGCTTCAAAAACCGGGTCTGGTTCGGCCCAGGGAATATCAACCATGGGTTTCTTTACGCCTTTCGGCATGCCGGTGGTTCCAGAGGAATAAAGCAGACTCTGGCCATAGGACTGATCAGCTATTGGCTCTGTCGGGTAGGGATTGATTGCGTCTTCGAATGAACTGGCTCCCTGTGCAGTACCATCCAGCATGTAACACGTAGGTTTGTTAACCAGCTTGTCTTTAAAATCATTGAAGGTGTCTTCAAGGTGGGCGGATGTGATCAAAATTTTCGCGCCGCAGTCGTTGACAATATATTCGACTTCGTCTGCCTGCAGTCGGTAGCTGATCGCCGTAAAGTAGATGCCGGAGCGATGAGCTGCCCAACAGATCTGGAAGAAGGCGCGGTGGTTTTCCAGACAGAGCGCGATACTATCGCCGCGTTTCAGACCCAGATCCCTGAACAGATGAGCGATCTGGTTAGAAACAGCTTCCAGTTCGCCGTAGCTGACGGTAAGGCCAGCGTTGGCCATGACATAAGCTGGACGTTCGGGGTTAAAATTTCCTGGGTACATATATAGGGTTGGCACAATAATGGTCGAAGAAGCCGTGCAGCATAGCGAAATGCAGCTACTTTGATAAGACAAACTAATCTGACTCTGGGTAGTTATCCGTTAAACTTGCGCCCATGGATGAATTGTCTAACTACTACAAAGAGCGTGCGCCGATTTACGATCTCGTTTATGGCTACCCGGAGCACCAGGCCGATCTTCGTTTTCTTGAGTCCCATCTACAGGGGATGTTTGATGGGTGTGGGGTGCTGGAAATCGCCGCTGGAACCGGCTACTGGACACAATTCATCAGTCGAACTGCGAAATCAATTCTTGCCACAGACAGGGAAGCGGCCCAGGTGGGTGAGCTGTTAAAACGAAACTACGACTGTCCCGTTGAGACCCGCATTCAGGATGCCTATCATGTGGATCGGCTGGTCGACGAGGGGAAAAGCTTTTCAGGCGCTTTCGCTGGTTTGTGGTTGTCACATGTGCCAAAACAGCGGCTAAAGGAATTTTTTACTTCGCTACACCAGTGCCTCAAACCTGGCGCACGTGTGATTTTGATAGATAATTCAGCCATTCAGCGTGACAGGTTTCCGATCACCAGTTCAGATGAAAACGGTAACACTTACCAGACCAGGGAGCTGGAATCGGGTTCCAGGCATCAGGTATTGAAAAATTTCCCGACCCTGGAAGAACTGAAACAAACCACTGAACCCTTCGGTGAGTTCCATAGCTATATTGACCTGAAGAATTATTGGTTGTTTCAATATGTGTTCAAAAAATAGGTGAAATGTCTGTGCCGGAACAAAAACTAGAACCGGATAGTAATGCACTGAAAGTGCCCTTTGACGATCTGGGTTGGGTGGGAGTCGACCCAATGAGTGAAGAGGTGGTCGAATTAAGGGAGAACTTGTCTGAAAATAATGGCATCCGCGGTCTAGAGGTTGTCTCACCCGATGAAGTCGAGCGGGCAACAGAGATATTCCACAGAGACGGTTTTGTGGTGGTGCGCGATGTTCTGACACCGGAACAGCTGACTTACATTCAGCAAGGTTGCGAGCGCGAAATTCGTGAAATTATGTCAATGGATGGGAACCGGCAGGGAAACAGGGGCTCACATCGATACTCCTTTGGCAGCGCGAGTGTGACGGGCCAGCTAATGCACCATCTGGAATGGGCTATGCTGGTTGATCTGCCTTTGGTAACACCGATCATCACGTCAATATTCGGTGCGCCCACCTATATGTGCCGTGGTGCCGCCGGAGACTTTTGTCTTCCTGGCGCTGTCGAGTATCAGCGCTTGCATTCGGACATGGGAGATCGTCGAACTCATGGTGATTATGTAGCGGGGTCTTTTCATGATCACCGTGGCCTTCTTACCTATAGGGATCTTCCGGTGCCCAGCGTGGTTTGCAACTTCCTGATGATAGATTTCACTGCAATTAATGGTCCCACACGCCAGATTCCAGGTACCCAGCACAATCATGATCCGATACCGCGGTTGATGGACGAACCGGAATGGATGAAGTTGTCGACAGTCTGTCCTGCTCCGGCAGGCAGTGTACTCATTCGGGATATCCGGGCGTGGCATGGCGGGACACCGAATTTGTCAAATGATGTGCGGGCGCTACCGAATGTTGAGTATTGGGCGCCCTGGTATCGTGAACCTCACCACATCAGTATGCCGAGAGAGGTCTTCGATACGTTGTCGCCACATGGACAGGACCTGTGTCGATATATCGTAATGGATCCTGGCGAGAATCCTGCCGGTGGTTATCGCGATAACCTGGGTAAGACGCCTTACCTGATGCGGCGGGAAAATCAGGCACTAACCTCCTGAGGTTAACGTCAGGATCAGACGCGATCGATATGTCCACCGGATTGTTTGACGAAGCTGAACACGATGCTAAAGCGCAGGGGATAAGTATGACCCATGGGTTTGGTAGCGTAACAAGGTTCAGGTTCATTCGGCGTAACGTAATCTAATATCCGCTGGGCAACGATAATTTTTGGGTTTCAGCCAAAACAGATTGGCTCAGGTTCAGGACTGCACCTTTATTGTTGATCAGGGTGATAGCTTCAATGGCTTGCTCAAGTAGTATTTTGTCGTCTCTGCCCTGTTTATTTTGTTCTTTGATCAGCCCTTACTGCCCCCCGGCTGCCCGTCGATCATCCTCAGTCTGGTATTGCGGTTCTGTGGTGCGTGGACTTCGATTGTCCAGCTTCCCTTTTTCTCTTTCGTTCAGCATGTCCCAGCCTGCCTGCCACTCGAAATCCAGCGGTACGATGCCCGGAGAGGTAATGTCCACAAACCCTTTCAGTGCCTCGCGAACAACGGCAAGCTGATTAGTCTTATCCCTGAATCGGCCTGATTCAAATCCCAGCGGATAATTCACAAATCTGGCTCGCGGCGGTTTCCCCGCGCCCATGATATCAAGTGCACTTCCCAGGATCAGCGTTGGCAATCCGAGTGATTCGAAATGGCGAGCGATCAGACACACGGTCTGGTGACAAACAGGTCACAAAGGAATTAACAGAAGAAGGTCTAACTGTTCTTTAGAGACCGCTTTCTCGAGGTTGGGTAGCAGCTCGTTGATAACCCGATTCTTTGAATAGATTCCGCCCATGCAGGAGAAGTAGTTACCGGCCAGTTCGCCAATAATACCTTCCGATTCGAGCTGGGTGAGAGCCTCCAGGGGAAAGACTGTGCAAGGGTCCTGGCGGGCCTCTACAAGGTAGTTTTCCATGATGTGCGAGAATCGGATGTCTTTGACTGCGGTATCACTCGGAATCGCGCGGATGCTTGTGTCATCTTTGTAGTAATAGGCAACCTGTCCGTGAACATAGGTGCCCGCGGTAGAGATTAGCCCCAGCTTTGATTCTGATAGTGGTTTTGCCAGCGGCGTAAGTTTAGGTTCATCCTCAGCGTGGAACCATTGATAGGGTTCAAATCCCAATTTTTCGTAGCTTTCCCGAGTCTGGCGAATATATTCTGTTGGCGTTGGCTTCATGGCATCCCTATTTTTCTAACAACCTATGTAGATGTTACAGGTAAGGTGTAAAGGCCTGGGAACGGTTCCAGGTTTAATTATCTCCCGATGATACCCTGCAGTTGCGTACACGGGAACGAGGGATTTAGATCGTCGGACAGAGACGGTCGTAGATTCTCCGCAAAGAGGGGTTATCAGCTCCTGTCTTCAAGTTAGTGACACACACATCGCCAATAGTTGGAGTATGTGCATCTGCGATTGTCAGGCATCGATGCGTAGTCCTGTGGAACGGGTTCAAACGTAGCGTGTCTCGACAACTATCAACCCCAGGTCTTGCTTGTCGCGCTAGTAGGGTGTCGACCAGGTGCTCGGCCAACGGATCTCAACGAGATGTAGTAAAGCCGTTATACGCCTTCGACGGCGACGATAAACTGAACGTCGAGATGCCCTTCACGAAGTTTCTTTGCCTGCTGATATTCGGGGGAATACCAGAACTTGTGTAAGGCCGCTTTGGAATCGAATTTTTCCAAAGTCAGGGCCGGAAAGTGATCCCAGTTACCTTCCATCAACTCTATTTCACCGCTGCCGAGTATTTCTAATCCAGCGGCTTCTGCCAGAGGTACGGCCTGTTGCCGGTATGGCTCGAGGGCTTCTTCGTTTCTAACCTCGGCACTGACAACCAGATAAACGGGCTTTCTGCCTTTCATTATGAAAATGTGAATAACGATGCCAAGCGCAATCCCGACGCCAAGCGCTATTACGATCGGTAGGTATGCCATATAACACTCCTTTGCCAGCTGTTCAGGGACCATAGCTTATTAATACACCATACGGTAAGCCATGATCGATCTGTTGCCACCAGGCTTGTTGGGGCTATCCCCGACAGTCTCGACTGGCAGTCACACCGCTTAAACTCGATGAGGGCAGGGCCCGGGTGCCAGGATAAATGAACTACGTGATCAGGGATACCGTAACAACGATCCCTATGAATCAGTTAACATCTACTTTGTGATTAATGCTAAAAAGAACCAGCAATTAAAACGCTCAACACCATTCAGAAAATAATACTCATCGGCCTTGCATGCCTAACTCTTTTAGGCTCGCTGCTTCAATACTTCCCAAAACCAACACGAGAACTATCCTCGAACTACGAAGGCAAGGTGATTAAAGTCGTCGACGGTGACACGATCACAATAAGAACTTCGGAGAACGAGAAGATCAGAGTTCGCTTAACAGGCATAGACGCTCCAGAGTCAGACCAACTGTTTGGGAAAGCCTCGAAGGAAAAGCTCGCGTCTTTTATTGCAAATAAGGACGTGAGGATAGAAACCAATAAGAGTGACCGCAATGGAAGAGTGCTTGCGAAGGTGTGGGTGCAGCCTTCTGACTGCGCTACCTGCGGCAAGACGTTAAACGTGAATCACGCTCAGTTACTTGCAGGCATGGCGTGGTGGTACAGGCGGTACGCTAAAGAGCAATCCGGCGAAGATCGCGGCAGATATGAGTCCGCAGAGGACGAGTCCAGAAAGCGCAAGCGTGGTCTCTGGTCTGCCCATAGCCCTGTGGCGCCATGGGACTGGCGGCGAGGGGTTAGAGGAAAGATCGATGAACAGTGTGGATCAAAGAAATACTGTCGAGACATGACTAACTGTGCCGAAGCTAAACTGTATCTGAATCAATGCGGCTTGCGAGGCTTGGACGGTGACTCAGATGGGGTTCCTTGCGAGTCCTTGTGCCGTGGTTAATGCGGCGAGACGCGTACTATCGACCAGAAGCTACCGTTTCGTGATAAGACTATCTATTTGTTCGGTCAATCCCTTAGGTCACATTCCGTTACATTAGTGCACATTGGCATCAATCCCCGTTTACAAGACGCCACTACAATCTCCTCCCATAAACCAAATATGTAAACGGATGAACAACATGTACAAGACTATCCTGGCTTTCTTACTCATCGCACTGACCACCGGTTGTTCTACTTATAGCGGCACACAATCTACTGCTGAAATGGAATTCTGCTGGGAAAGAGGCATGAACTTTCAATGGATTGAAGAGTTTGACGTGGGTTGCGTTGATCCGACTGCCCAGTCTACAGCCATGAGAATTTCTAAAATAAAGTGGTTAGAAAAGAATCTGGGCACATTGGCCGGACAAGCTCCACATAAAAGCACCAGAAACATATAAGGCTCGGACAACGTTCTGATAAGGCTGGAAGCGCTGTTTTTAAAGAGCAGCCTCAGCCCCGCACTAGCCCGGCACTAGGCCACGGTGAATGATCCAATAAACCTGACCCCAGGTTCTATGAAGCAGATACATATTTCGCCCTATACGACAGCCTGGCCTGCTTCGATCCTGTTTACTTAAATGCCGGCCCTTCGAGGAACCATAAGACTCGCTTGGCAATGGTGTGGGCAATGACATCCAGGTCTTGACTTGTGGGAGGCCTGGTCGCAAACAAATACCGGCGCGGAAAGGGTACGCTGAGTACCCATTGTCGTACCGGTTGGACCTGCGATGCGTTTGTTACTTAAGATGCCAGTTCAGGTGTTGCTTAAGAAGCTAATTGAGATGTCACCTCACAATTCCAGCGGCAGATTGTCGCGCAGGAGGTTTCAGGCAGATCGAAATCTCCTTTGCCGGTCCAGCACACGCAGCCGTGACTCGAGTTCTTCTCTTTCCATATAGCAACCACGCAACCAACGATGACCGACGTCGGGTGCAAAGCCGGTTCTACCATGCAGAACACGGCGGTTATCAACACCGATCAGATCGCCGGGCTTCAGCGGGAATCTAAGCTGGTAGTCCTCATGGTCGGCATAGTGATGAAATAGTCGAAGCGCCGAATATAAGCTATCCAGAGTAGCCAAATCGCCGGTCATCGGTGCTCGAAGCCAGTAGGTGAACCGGACTGTAGTGATGTCGCCGTGGTGATCGGTTTCTAAAATAGGGACTTCGTAGCGGTATTCAGAATCCCTGTCGGTATTGACGAAGGGTATGGGTTGCTCTGTCAGAAAAGCGTATTCGTCAGGATGATCGGTGCGAATTTTTTCTGCAACAGCAAGTCCGTCTGTAAGAATTGTTTCTCCGCCGGAGACTGAATTTTCCATACAGAAAAAGAACTGCAGACCGGGCTGATATTCACGGGTCGCAAGGTCGGTGTGTGCCCTCAGAGGCTGGGAGGTATAGGCATTCGAATTTGTTTCGGCCTTTAGTTCGACATCGAAAATCCGGCCGAAGTTAGAAGTCCTGATGGGACCGATTCGATCGACCACTTTTTCGAGTGCGTCGGGTGCAATTGGCAGGTCTGTGATCACTGCAACGCCGCTGGAATGTAAAGCGCCCAGCCACTCGCTGAATTCTTTATCGGTGTCGATCAGTTCGCCACTAAATGTTGGCGGGAAGGCATGGTGGGTGGCGGTTCTGGTGGCAGTCCAGAGTGTTCGTTGTGGCAACTCAAAATTTGGTTTTGGGTTCGAGGGGCAGTGGGCTCGAAGCCATCCCGGGTGGTACCGGCTGTCCAGGTTTTCAGGTTGCCAGTTGACGATGACTGCTCCGTCAGCGGCAATCTCCGTGCTCGAGATGTTTAGTTCATCCGGCAGATCTGTCACGGCGATATTTTGTTCCCGCGTGATGTCGTTAAAAGTACCGGCATCCGGGCTGTATTCTCTCAACCAGACAAAGGGGTAATGGCTGATTTTACCGTCATCCCAGGTAATGATGAGCCTCTGATCTGCAACGAAGAGATTCTCTGGCAGATGATCAATCGCGTAAATATCAAAATCCGGGACGTCAGGTAGCATGGTTAAATTCTTGCATCGTCTACCACCGTCGCCCGGTGCATCCTGCGGTATCGATGAGGGTGGTGTACAACTGCTGGGTGAGTTTCTCCAGTTCTTCTGCCGGGGCGCTGAAGGCTTTGGCAAGATCAACATCGATTGTCGCGCCAATGACCGGAGTACTCAGGTCTATTTGCTGGTCCAGAATGGCAGGGATCAGTGCTCGGCTTAATAATGTTGTCATGGTCAGTAAAGCCTCAGATCTGAATGCGCCATTATGACCCGACATTGGCTGCCGGAGAAAGCTTCCTGGCTCGACCGGGCGGGGGCAATGGCATCAAGGTCAGAGGTCATCAGCACGCACGTTAGTTCTGTCATCGTTGCGGCCTGAGATCGAAACAGTCCACCGTTCCATCGATTAATGTCGGCATCAACGGTCCAGTAGTAACCCAGAAATCCACCGAGACCATAGCCGGGGACATCAAGGCAATGCCAGACCTGACAGCGTTGTGATTCAGGGTCATGTTCCAGGGTCATGTTCCAGGGTCATGTTAGAGGTGCAATATAGCAAGCTGATTAGGGCGCTGCCATGGTAGGGTCATGACTTTATCGGTGATGGAGACTTTCATGAAAATCATCTTGTTGCTCATCGGTTTACTGATGCCGGTCGCTGCTCTGGCAAAATCTGATCTCCCCGGCAACGTGCTGCCGGAAATGTTTGATTCGCTGGGTCCCACAGTTCAGGAACTGGTGTTGGCCGACGGCAGAAGGGTGCACTACATCGACGATGGCGAACCAGATTGGTTGCCGGTGTTGTTTACGGGTGGCCTCGGCACTTCGGTTCGTGTCATTCGATTGCTCGATTTTTTGAGATCGATGCGGGAAACGCTGCAGATTCGGGTGATTACGGTTGAGCGAAATGGCTTCGGCCAGACCGAATACGATCCTGAGCTGGACATGGCAGATTTTTCCGAAGAGGTTGAAGCAGTACTGAGTTATGTCGGGGTTGATAAGTTTGCGGTGTTTGGTATTTCCGGCGGCGGTCCATACACGGCAAAGATCGCCTCACGTAATACCAACCGACTCTTGTCAGTCCACATGGCAGCGACATCGCCGTCGCTCGGACAACCGTCGAGATGTGGTCAGAATTCACCGGCCAGTGGATATCGTGACATGTTGCGCGAGCCGATGCAGTTTTTCGGCTTTGCGCCGGACAGCCCCATGCACCAGGTACAAGGCTTTCAGGACACTGCGTTTGATGAAGCCGCAAGAGCTCACAATTTGCGTGGGCAGATGGCAGATGCAACGCCACTGGATCACGAAACCTCCCTTTATTGCAAAGAAGGTGCGATCGATACGTCAAACGTTAAAGTCCCGGTCTTTGTTTATCGCGGTCTCGCCGATGCGGTGCTGGGTGAAGAGGACTTGCAGGTCTGGCGTAGCACTTTTCCAGCAGCCACTGTGACAATGCGGGAATATGCTGGAGAAGGACATGACGTTCAGTATCGCCACCTGGACCAGATTCTGCTGGATATTGCGGGCTATGGCGATGATGTTTTAGTGTGTGCAAACGACAAAAATAAGTTGATTACACCAGAGAAAGTTCAAGCCAATGACAATGTTCGCCTGGGATTATGCGCCTGGGCGAAATAGGCTGCGTCGAACAGTGATATAGTCAAAGAACATGTGAAATCAATTCTGGGGAAAGATATGTCGGTCATCGTTCTTGATGGTGGAATGGGTGGTGAGATAGCAAAACGCTACCAGGGGGCGCAGCAAGGTCTGTGGTCTGCCACCGTGCTGATTGAAAAACCTGAACTGGTTGTCGAAATTCATCGGGATTACATCGATGCCGGCGCCCGGATGATAATCACCAATACCTACTCGACGATCCCTAGTTACCTCGGCAAAGAGGGACGGGAGGATGATTACGTTGCGCTGACAAGACTGGGCGGAGAACTTGCGAGAAGAGCAGTAGATGAAAGCGGTCAAGCCGTGCAGATTGCCGGTTCGCTGCCGCCGCTTTCGGAAAGCTATCGTCCGGACCTGGTGCCGCCTGCTGAAGAGGCGATGCCGGTTTATCTGAATCTGGTTGAAGCGCTGGCACCCAATGTGGACGTGTTCATTTGTGAAACCATGGCATCGGCAACCGAGGCGCTCAATGCGGCGACTCAGGCGGTGGCCTTTGGCGGAGGTAAACCGGTCTACGTGTCCTGGACGCTCAACGAGACTCCCGGCAGTGGTTTGCGCAGCGGCGAGTCCATTACTGCGGCCTACAACAAGATTGCGCATCTCGATCTGGCCGGATTCTTCTTTAACTGCACCCTATCTGAAGCGATTGAATTCGGGCTGGAGGAACTCAAAGCCCTGACGGATAAACCACTTGGCTGCTACGCTAACCGAATCGCTCAGGTACCGGAAGGTTGGACGCTGGACAATGACCTCAAGACTGAGCGTCGTACTGATTTGACGACTGACCATTTTGTTGATGCCTGCATTCGTTTCATCGATCAGGGTGCCAGTATTATCGGCGGTTGTTGTGGCATCGGCCCTGAGGACATCAGCGCGTTTTCAGCTGCGCTCGATAACAAAAGCCATTAAAAACCTCTTCCATGACTGTAATTAGGGAAATTATTTGCTCGCTCTCATAGGCAGGCACTTCGGTTACGCTCTCATCACCCTCTGGGTGGTTTCTGTTGTCGTTTTTAGCGCAGTCGAAATGTTGCCCGGAGACGCCTGCCAGGCGTTTATGGGTCAGATGGCACAGGGCAAGCGGCTGGAAAATTGTCGGGCCGAACACAACCTCACCAATCTGGCCTTCAACGACCAACGCTAGCTGGGTCCATTCGTCATCGTTACTGTCGGGCTGGAATCGCATCTATGACACTGAGCTATTCCTACGCCGATCTTGATTGGGAGTCGCAGCAAATGGCCGACTACTCCCTCTACTCTGATCCCAGTAATGGCTCTCCGGGCTATGTGGTTAACTACTACGCCTGTTACATCGCCAAATTCGGCATCTGTGCTGACCCCACACTGTTGTACACCGGTGATCAGGAATGGGAGCGGGAGAATCACGAGTTGCGCCTGGTGTCAGCGCAGGATAAACGTTTCCGTTGGATATTGGGGGTGTTTTACGAAGAGGCCAACCACGATTTTGATCTCGACTGGCATGTACTTGGGCTTGCTCAATTGAATCCTGAGCAAACGGGTGCTGATGTTCCAGCCTGGGTTGAGCCACCAGGCATTTACTGGACTACAAACCAGTTGAGAGGCAACGAGGGAACGGCCTATTTCGGCGAGATTGCCTATGATATTACCGAAGATTTAACGGTTTCATACAGCGCGCGGTATTTTGATTTTGAATCATCCCTGACGGGATTTTCGGGTACCTTCTGGTGGCCTTCTCGCTACGGACCGCGTGGAAACCCTGAGATAAACAATGATCTCCAGATTGATGAATCAGATAGTGTTGACAAGTTCAACGTTTCTTACAGTATCAACGACAACGTCATGGTGTATGGAACTTATTCCGAAGGCTATCGTCCTGGAGGCCTCAATCGCTTAGGTGTCACCGCCATAGCAGGAGCTTACGACGCGGACATTCGGGAAGCTATTGGGTAAATCCAGCGGCTGAAGCAGCTATCCGTTAGCTAAAAAAGGGCGCCGAAAGGCGTCCTTTTTGATTCTAATCCTTCGTTGCCTTTGCAGAGAGTGTTCTCACGATAGATACAGTAAGCATTAGATAGACCAACAACAGAGGCAGGGAGGCAACGACAGATGCTGTCTGAAGTACTCTGATGCCACCAAGATAGAGAAGACAGGCTGGCAGTATACCCAGCGCAGCAGCCCAGAAGACGCGATGCCATCGAGCGGGGTGATCATGTTCTCCCAGATAACGCGAGGCACCTGCAGCCAGTGTGTAGGACGCAGAGTCGTAAGTGGTGGCGGTGAATATGATGCCGATGACGGCGAGGTAAAAGAGCCAGAAGGTGCCGAATGGAAGCATCGCGATGATGCTGGCTATCGCGGCGGAAGGGCTGACCTCGGACGCTTCCTGAACAATAGGTAAAATGCCCTGTTGTTCGAGGAAGAAAGCGTGATTGCCGAGGACGATAAAAAACAACCAACAGCCAAGACTACCCCAACCCAGCATGCCGAAAATCACTTCCCTAATGGTACGGCCGTGTGAAATCTTGCACACAAACATACCCACAAAAGGTCCAAGCGCCAGCCACCATGCCCAGTAAAAAACTGTCCAGCTCTCAACGAAGCTTGCACGCTCCAGTGGGTCAGCCCAGGTCATCATACGGACAAAATTGCTGGTGATGTGGCCTATGCTGACAATGGCCATTTCCAGGATGAATCGAGTCGGCCCAACAAGCAGAACAAAGGTAACCAGGATCAAGGCAAGGCTCATATTGATGTTGCTGAGCACTCTTATGCCATCGTCCATGCCACGATAAACAGAGTAGGCAATAGTGATGGTGACGACGATGATGATGATAGCCTGCATATCAAAGCCGTCTTCAAGACCAGTCATGCGGGTTGCAGCAGAGGCAACGACGGATGTTCCAAGCCCTAGGCCCGTTGCAGCCGTTCCTAGAAGGCCAATGATAAAAAGCAGATCAATGATACGACCTGGTATTCGGTGCGTGTATGAACCAAGTACCGGTTCGCAGGCATCGCTGAGCCTGAGTGAAGGAATTTTCTTGATATGATAACTGCAGGCCAGTGCGATGGCGGGAAGACAGTAAAGAGCCCAGCCAACAGGCCCCCAATGAAACATGCCGTAGCTCATCGCCCACAATATCGCTTCATCGGATTTTGCTTCGATACCGAATGGCGGATCCAGATAATAAAAAACCCACTCAGCGGCGCCCCAGTAAATGAGACTTGCGCCGATGCCGCATGAGAACAGCATCGCGATCCAGCTGGCCGAGGAATATTGTGGGGGTTGATCGCCCAGCCTGATACTGCCCCAGCCACTCAACGCGACGGCCAGCAGAAAGACGAAGATAAGTGTAGCCGCGATGATGTAGACGACACCCATTTCGGTGGTGAGAAACGTGAATATGTTAGCTATCAGTTCTCGGCTGGCGTCAGGTACGAAAACAATAGGTAAGATGACAGCGACGAGTAACAGGCTGCCAGCGACAAATATAAACCAGTCGACTTCCGATTTCGGGGGATAATCGCTCATAGAGGGTAATCGTTTTGCTGGATAATTTTGTTATCCATAAGGTGTATTCAACACCTGATGAAACACTGACTGCATGTTGACGGATTTTCTTCTTCCTGGAAGCAACCAGTATAGGGCACAAGGGAGTTTTTTGTCGGGGTTGTTAACCCAGCGACACGTTGCAGGGTTCAATTACCGGTATTTCGCCTGCTTGTGTATTTTCACCATTGGGTACCGAACGCGAATTTCGCCGGTTGCGACGGTATCGGCAGAACTTTAGCGCCTGGCTCGCTATTATTTAAACGTCAGCCCTTCGAAGTTCCCATCCTCGCGCCACTCTTTCAACAGTTCAAAAAAGCGGATTGAACCACCGCCGTAAGGCGCTGATTGCTGGGCATTGGGGTTCGGTTGCCCCTCATTGTTGTAATAACCGGGGGTGCAATCAGCTCCCCCGAGACCTCCGAGTGGGCCGCCTTTAAAGCCGACAATGGTGTCGATCCACTCTTTTTCAGCTGTCGCCGTAACCTCAACCGTGTGGTAACCCTGAGCCAGTGCATAGGCAATGATATGGGCCTGATGCACTGCAGATTCATCCAGCAGGTGCGGAAAGTTGGCCGTAAAGCCGCCCTGGGAAGTATTCATAATGAACACATTAGGGAAACCATGACTGCCCATGCCGTGCAGTGAACGAGTGCCATCACGCCAATGATCACTCAGCGATTTTTCCTCCCGGCCGATGACGTCGTAACCGGACCGGCGGGTGTAACTGGTGCCGACTTCAAAGCCAGTGCTATAGATGATGCAGTCAACTTCATATTCGACGCCATCAACCACCAGGCCTTTTTCGGTGATGCGCTCAACGCCCTGGCCGTCGGTGTCGACCAGGGTCACATTGGATCGATTGAAGGTCGGCAGATAATCATCATTGAACGTCGGCCTTTTACAGAACATTTTGTAATAAGGTTTGAGCTTTTCTGCAACGTCACCATCTTCCACCAACTCATCAACGCGGGCGCGGATTTCTTCCATCTTCTCGAAGTTCGCCATCTCGATCATTTGCTCAAGGCTCATGTTGGAATCGGCCTTGGCATTCTGGAACTGATTGATCATCTTGCCAATGAGATCGGTCCAGCCATCATTCACCAGGTCCTCTTCCTGGGGAACACCAGAGATCATCGAGTTAAAATTTTCCATACGGTGTTTCTGCCAACCGGGCTGCAGGCCTTCAGCCCAGGCGGGGTCGGTGGGCGTGTTGCCGCGAACATCAACGGTCGACGGGGTGCGTTGAAACACATAAAGGTGCTCTGCTGCTTCACCCAGGAACGGGACACATTGAATCGCGGTGGCGCCGGTACCAATGATGGCAATCTTCTTGTCACCCAATTTGTCGAGCCCGCCATCCGGACCACCGCCGGTGTAGTCGTAGTCCCAGCGACTGGTGTGGAACGTGTGGCCTTTAAAGTCGCGGACACCCGGGATACCCGGCAACTTTGGACGATGTAATGGACCGTTGGCCATGGACACAAACCGGGCCTTGATAGCATCACCGCGGTTGGTTGACACTATCCAGCGTTCGATCGATTCATCCCAGCGAAGTTCTGTGACCTCTGTCTGAAACAAAGCGCAATCGTGCAGGTCGAAATGCTGACCAATCGCCTCACTGTGATCCAGAATTTCCCGCGCGAAGGCATACTTTTCTTTTGGAACGTAGTTCAGTTCTTCAAGCAGCGGCAGGTAGCAATAGGCTTCAATGTCACACTGGGCGCCGGGGTAACGATTCCAATACCAGGTGCCGCCAAAAGCACCACCCTTTTCAATGATCTTGATGTCCTTGATGCCAGCATCGCGCAATCGTGCGCCGGCCTGAAGGCCGCCAAAACCGCCACCGATCAGTACAACATCCACTTCATCAGTGACGGGCTTACGTTCCGTCTTCTCATCAACGTAAGGGTCTTCGAGATAGTGCGCGAAAGAGCCAGTCATTTCGACATACTGCTCGTTGGCGTCTTCGCGGAGGCGCTTATCGCGTTCAACGCGATATCGCTCCCTTAAGGCGTCAGGGTCAAAAACCAGCTCAGCTGCTGAGTCACTCATATTGTTCCGTCTCTCGATCTAATTGACTTAAGTTGTAGGAATCTTAACCCCACAGTCTACCCTTATTTTGGCACGACGGCAGCTGAAGAAGAGTGGCTAACGGTTAAACGAGCTTTGATCTATTCATTCTTGGCATTCCGTGGAGTATTGGAGACTAGCTATTTACGCGGTCTAGTCTGCTCATCGGCCGCCAACTCACGGTATACCGCTTCCGACCCAGGCTGCGTGAAAAGTTGGCTGTCAAATTTCTCGTCGTTCGCACCGTTACCTGACGTCAGTTCCTTAGCGAGAAATTGAAAATCAGGCGACGGTACCGTGAATCTCAGGAAGGACGGCATCTTGGGTTTGTTTGTACCCCTGGCAGGTGTGGCTCTGTCCGGCCTGCCGGGGCTTGAAATCTCTGAATTTGTGCTTAGTCTAGAGCGAATAGAAAGGGAATTCGCGAATCGTGATTTGGAGTCCATCATCGAAAGGATGATTGAATATATTGGTGAGCATTCGAGCGTCGAGGGTTTGTTCAGACAGCTGACGTCTTTCGCTTTTCAACAAATAGACCACATTAGATGCTAGCTTCGTTTCCCTGGTACGACTTTCCCGGTATCCAATGGGCAAACGATCGCTTGTGGGAAGCTACAGGATATCCTGGAGAGCTTAACCGTCATCAAACTGTGTCTGAGCTTTGGCATGACCCAGATCTACTGGTCACTCAAGCGTGTGGTCTTGATTTGTTTCTATCGGAAGCTCCTATTGAGCCGGTTGCATCGCCCGTGTTCGATCTGGATTGTGAAGCAGGTATGTACTTCAGCCACATCGTCGGCAACGTCAATGGTCGCGTTGCTGCGGTTAATTCACTTTCATCTCGATCTGGGTGGTCGGCACTTCTTTCGATATGCACACCACAAAGAGTCGTTGTGACCGGATCTCATCAGGCAAGTCTCGAGGTGTTAAAAAATGGTATCGCAGATGTGGCTGCGATTGATGCAGTTACCTGGAGCATCATCGAGCGTGATACGCCTGCAAAGGTAGCAGGGCTAGAAATTGTTGAGCGGAGCTCTGAGGCCCCGTCTCCGCCGTATGTTGTGAGGCGTGGTGTTGATCGCGAGGAGGTATTTCGTTCCTTAAACAGCGCACTTGAATCACCAGCGTCGATTGACGCGAAAAAAGCGTTGCTCATAGAGGGCATAATTCCCACACAACGTTACCACTATTTTCCGATCTTAACTGAATACAAGGCCATCAGAGATTCGGCGTCACTCAATGGCCAGTTCGTCTTCGATAGCCTTTAACTTTCAGAGGATTAAGTGCGTCTGATGGCGCTTGTGCTGATGGCAACGGGTCAGAACGATGAAAAGCTTCGTGCAGGAATCTGGTTGAGTCCGCAGCGTCATGATGCGAAGGTAATGATGCGACTGGTATTCACACATTTAGCCTTCAGCAGGTCTTCTGGGATTTCTTCCCGGTGACTGGTTTGAGGATTTATAAAACCCGGGAGGAATGATGTCTGTAACCTTACTTTGGCCCGCAACTCGATGGGGTGACGACAATCAGCCCGAGAAAGAAACTGCAGGGAATGATGTGGAATGTATTTTTGTTGATAAACCCTCAAACGTAGCAGATGAGCAATGGGCGCAGGCGGATGCGCTGCTCAGCGTGCCAGACCCTGTCAATAGAGAGCGGCTTCCGAAAATAGCAAACTGCAAAATATTTGTTACACCCAAAGTCGGGTTCGACAACGTTGACCTGAAGCTATACGGAGATGCTGGCATCCCTGTCTGTAATGTACCGGATTATGGGACACAGGATGTTGCCGACCATGCGATGGGGATGCTGCTTGGATTAATGAAGGGAATTAATCGCTGGGATAACCGATTGCGTTCAGCGCCGACCGAATGGAAACAGCGAGATAATCCGTTGGCACTTCGCCTGTCGGTCGCCAAAGTTGGTCTTGTTGGGTTGGGACGTATTGGCACTGCAATGGCCCTGCGATGTAAAGCGTTCGGAATGCAGGTCTCTTTCTATGACCCTTATGTCTCTAACGGCGCTGATCTGGCGCTAAATATCAACCGCGTAGAGAGCCTTGAAGCTCTTTTTGCTGAATCTGACATCGTTAGCCTGCACGCACCGCTGAGTGAAGAAACTCGCGATATGGTGAACGCTGATGTGCTGGCGCACGCAAAGAAGGGAATGGTGTTAATTAACGCTGCACGAGGGGAGATAGTAGACCTGGATGCTCTCTATGACTCGATGTTGTCTGACCAGATTGGTGGCGTGGGACTGGACGTTATGCCGGAAGAACCACTTAATCTGGAGCGAAAGTTGATCCGTGCATGGCAGGGTGAGGATGAGTGGATACGTGATCGATTACTCATCACCCCGCATTCAGCTTTCTATACGCCGCAATCTCTCTACGATATGCGTACGAAGGGAATCACCGTCGCGCTTAAATACCTGCGAACCGGCAAGTTGGAAAATTGTGTGAATCAGGAATATCTGAAAAATGTTCGGCCGTTAACATAGGTAAAATAACCTATCCTGCGGTTAGATAATCCGAGGCAAGAGTTATCGTTTTCTCGTCAGATTTTCGTGAGTTGGGTCATCTTGAACTTTAAGTCTGTACTCCCCGAGCCAACTTCGGAACCCGAAGAAGATGATGACCAGGTACACAAGGAAAAGGATCATGGTGAAATAAAGCTCTCTGTCGAGGTACAGATAGAGCGATGCGCTATCGATGACGACCCAATAGAGCCAGTTTTCCAGGATCTTTCTGGTCACCATAAATGTCGCGACGACAGCGCCCCAGGTCGTAAAAGAATCCAGATAACCAAGCCGCTGTTCCGTGCCGGATAGCAGGGTGCCACTGACAAAGGTCGCGACCACTATTATTCCGATTACGATCAGGTGTTGTCTGAGTGACCAGGTGCTGATTGTTAACCCGGGCTTGCCCTCGCTCCTTCCACGCTGCCACGCCCACCACCCATAAACCGCCATCCCCAGGTAGTAAACCTGTAGGCCAGATTCCATATACAGGTTTACCTGCCAGAAGACGTACAGGAAGATAGCTGTCGAGATGAATGCAGCGTACCAGCAGGCGATGTGCTGGCGCACAGCCAGTAAGAGGTAGGCAATAGCAAGAACAACAGCGATGAGTTCGAGTAAGGAGTTCTGGTGGAATTCACCCAGCGCGGAGGACAAAAAATCCGTCATCACCCACCTATTGTTAATAGCAGGGTCACACCAGTCACCCTGGGTTCGCCATACTGAAAATAAGGTTCAGTAACATAGAAATTGCGCGGGTCGTTGCCAAAGCTGCCAAACCCGCGCACATAATAGCCTTTGTCGCTCAGATTCCTTCCCCATAACATGATTTTCCATTGCCTCGACTCAAAACCGACAGAAGCGTTGTACAAGGTGTAGCGCTTGCTCTTAATTGAGTGCCGGTCTGAAAAGAAAAAGTTATCTTTGCCGTCGGCGGAAACACTGGCAAACCAAGGGCCCTGTTGATAATTAAAGTTCAGACTGAAGGTATAGGAAGGAGCATGGGCCTGGTCCCTGCCAGACAGGTCTTCACCGAACTCGTTGATGAATTCGTCAAATTCTGCCTCTAACCAACCTGCATTGGCGTTGATGTTGAAGTTGTCATTAACGAACCAGTTGATGTCCATCTCTACGCCGCGGTTGGTACCTTCTGCTGCGTTACCCAGAAAGTCGATGAACTCGGTACTCCCGTCCGGTCGAGAGCGAACCACTGAACTTTTTACCTGCTGGTCGTGTCGATCGTCGTAGAAGATCGCTAGTTGAAGCATAACGCGTTCATTTGCCAGGAGTGTTTTGACACCAAGCTCATATTCGATCAGGTATTCTTCATCGAAGGATCGAAGGTCAGCATCCAGCGAACCGTCGATGTTGAACCCTCCCGCCTTGTAGCCCCGTGAAACAGAACCATAAGCCAGTGTGTTTTCCCCGGCCAGGTATTCGAGGGCAATCTTACCGCCCCAGAATGAATCGTCAGGTGAAAATGTTGCTCCATCTGAATCGTCATATTCAGTGTCACGCTCTTCCAGTCGCAAGCCAGCACTTAGTGTCATTCGATCCGAGAGGGCGACGTCGAGTTGGGAAAAAATCGCGAAGGTGTCAAACTCGTAGTCGCTCAGGAAATCTGACGGCAGGAAGGTGTATTGGCGTTGAAGCGCTTCACTTGAGCTGAGGTAATACAAACCAAGGACCCAATCCGTCGTGTCGGCAAAAATTCGACCGGCTTCGTTGGATAACAGTCTTATTTCGGCGCTGGTGGTGTCTCGCTCACGGAGGTAATGATCAGTTGATGTATATCCCCACGGATGGATACCGGTGAAAGACCAGTCCTCGTCGTAACCGTAGCCAAGGTCGGAATCCGAATGGTTCCACAGTACGTCGATGTTCATCCGATCCAACTGCCAGCTGCTTTTCAGGGACACGTAAGCAGAGTTTTGGCGATCAAAACCAGGCTCGTCCGACAATGTGTGTCGGTTGTTGTCGAGTGAAAAAGCGTCGTAGCCGTTGTCCATATCTATGGACGCCAGTGAGAGGTTCAGACTCCAGTTTTTTTTGACCTGCCAGGAAAATTTTGCTCTGCTGGTTAGCTCGTCGCGATCGTTCGTCGAGTTGCTGTTCTGGAAATCATTTTCAATGTAACCGTCACTTTCGTGCGACTCAAAGACAAACCGGGAAAGGAATGTTTCGCTGATAGGCACATTTAAGACAATGCCGGCTGTTTGTGTCCCAAACTCCCCGCCGGATAGTTTGATAGAGGTGAAGAAAGCTTCGTCCGGTTCATTGGTGGAAAAGTTGATTAGCCCGGCCAGTGCATTAGCGCCATATCGTGTTCCCTGAGGGCCCCGTAGAACCTCGACCTGTTGAACATCCATCAGCGTGGCGATGGTTCCAGCTCCGCTAAAATCGACATCATCGATAAGGACGCCAACGGAAGGATTGACAGGGTTGACAAACTGGCTGCGCTCGCCGATGCCGCGAATCTGGAAGAATCGAGCCCGGTTGCTGCCGGAAGCATAATTAACGTTGGGGATGACATTTATAATGTCTTCGAAATGCTGTGCGGCCCTCGCTTCGATGACCTGCTCGGACACGATTGTCAGGCTACTGGCGGTTTCCATGGTTGTTGATTGCCGAAGGTCTGCAGTGACGACGATTTCCGGGATGTCGTTTGAATGGCTATAGGCGGCAAAGAAAAGCAGCAGCCCGGGGCTGTTTCTCAGGATGGTTTTGACAATGGTTCTAATAAAGTTCATGAGTCTCTCCAGTATGAAATAAGAGACCCGGTATGGACGTAATGGGAGAGGTAGTGATCATCCTTTTCCTACGCCGGTACTATCCGGATCAGGTTCTGGGGTTTGATCTCAGGTGTAATACCACCCCCAAGGAACTGAGCACATTATAGCTGATCCTGCTTGCCTATGCATGAAGTTCGCGGATAAGAGTGCTATTAGATGCAGATATTGGGCTGGGTTTTCCAGGTGTTTGTTGCTTGTTCGAAGGCATAGGCGATTCTCAGGACAGCCAGTTCCTGTAGTGGTTTGCCAATAATCTGTATGCCGACCGGTAACCCATCCGGCGTAAATCCGCATGGTATCGAGATCGCAGGTAGGCCGGTGACGGTGATGTAGTAGCAGGATTTCATCCAGTCTATGTATGTTTCCATCCGGGTGCCGTTGATGCTGGTAACGTACTCGTTGGTGAGGGGGAAGGGTGCTACCTGCGATACCGGCAGTACCAGGAAGTCATAGTCCTGGAAGAAGGTGTTAACGCGCTGGTAAATTTGGGTGCGTGCTTTGTATGCTTCTGAGAGATCAGTGCCGGAGAGTTTCAATCCTGCTTCGACATTCCAGATAATAGTTTCCTTGTACTGTTCTGGATACCGCCCGATATCTTCTCCATGGCTTGACGCAAAGCTCCATGCCCGCAGGGTCTTGAACACTTCATCCGCCCCACTGAAATCAGGACAGTTTTCACTGACTTTGCAGCCAATATCCGACAACACTTGCACGCCCTGTGTAATAACATTCCGGACTGCTGGTTCGACCGGGAGTTGTCCACCGAAGTCAGTTGAGAAAGCAACACGGGCCTCCTTTTGATCGCTATCCAGTGTTTGCAGAAATAGCGATGCAGAATCAGGCAGTGAAATGGGTGTTCTGTCATCTGGCCCTGTAATGGCGGCCAGCATTAATGCGCAATCTGAAACAGTACGAGCCATCGGACCGAGGACGCCAAGGTTGCTCCAGCCATCAGGGACAGGATAGGCAGGCACCCGGCCAGCGCTGGTCCTGAACCCGACAACGTTACAGAAGCTAGCCGGATTACGAAGCGAACCACCCATGTCGCTGCCATCTGCCAGCGGCAGCATTCTTGCCGCAAGCGCAACTGCCGCCCCGCCAGAACTACCCCCGCATGTTCGCGTCAGGTCAAACGGGTTTTTCGTTTCGCCAAACACGTCATTAAAAGTCTGTGAGCCAGCACCCCACTCAGGCACGTTTGTCTTTCCGATAGTGATGCCGCCGGCATCAATCAGGCGTTGCACGATCAGCGCGTTTTCCTTAGGGACGAAATTTTCAAACAGCCGTGAGCCAAAAGTTGTTCTGATAGCTTTGGTTTGAACAAGGTCTTTGTGTGCAATAGGGAGACCTGCCAGCAACCCGGGTTTTTCACCTTTCGCTATTTGATGGTCGACTTTTTGCGCCATCTCTTTAGCGTGATCCGGGACCAGGGTCACGATGGCGTTCAACGAGGGGTTGGTTAACTCGATCTGTTCGAGATGGGCATCCAGTAATTCGACGGCACTGATTTCTTTTTCGCCAATCAGATTGCGAAGTTCCACGGCGGTTTTTGCGCAAAGTTCATTCATAAAATAGAGAATACAATAATATGGGTGAGATTTTCCTTTCCGCTAGAGCCCTTTGGTGCCAATGCTATCAGATTAAAGGCAGTCACATTCCTGCTTTGGGCTATAAGCGATTACCTTGTTATGCCTGGGCAACAGTCTCTTTTTGGGTGAACCCAATAGTGATCCGGAAAAATAAGATGAGACTCATCATGGTAAGTATCGCTGCAAGAATGAAAGGAGCACCCGGAAAGTAGAAGGGCGTATCCGAGCCTGTATAGATCCCAAAAACCATCGTCATCAGTAGCGGGCTGATGATGTTCGTCAGTGACCCCACGCTACCAATTGCACCCTGTAATTCCCCTTGCTGATCCGGGCCGACCTGACTGGAAGCAATGCCGCTCATGGCTGGGCCCGCAAGCCCCCCCAGGGCACCGGCGATCATAAACATGTATGCCATGATTGGCGTTTGCGACAGTGCATATCCCAGGAAGGCAGTGATAGTGAAGCTGAGACCGACGACGCCAGCCCACCGCATGCCAAGGGCCGGTATCACGATTCTTATCAGGTAACCCTGTGAAAACACCATCAGGATACCAATGAAGCCGAGGCTGTAGCCGATCTCGCGGGGTGACCAGTCGAATTTTTCGATGCCCCAAAAAGTCCACACGGCGGGCAGCGCGTGGTGGCCCATGTTGTACAGGAACAGGACGCCGATAATTCCGAAGGCGATCTTGAATTGACTCATCTGTCTCATCGCAGAAAACGGATTTGCGCGACGTATTTCAAAAGGTCGTCGGTTGTTCGGCGTATGGGACTCCGGCAGAAAAATCAGCCCGACTAACAGGTTAAAGAAAATCAGCCCAGCGGTGGCAAAAAATGGCACCCGGCTTCCATATTCCCCAAGAAAGCCTCCCAGGACAGGCCCGATAACGAAACCCAGGCCAAAAGCGGCACCCATCAAACCAAAGAACTGGGCACGTTCTTCGACCGAGGTGACGTCTGCGATGTATGCGTTACACGTGCTAAATGTCGCAGACCCTATGCCAGAGATCAGCCTGCCGATAAACAGCAGCACCAGGGATTGTGCCAGGCCCATGATCAGATAGTTGATGCTCAGTACCAATAGCGAACCTAACAGGACTGGTTTTCGTCCATAAGCGTCGGAGAGGTTCCCGAGTACCGGCATAGCGACGAATTGCATGATAGCGAAGGAAAACATCAACCAACCCCCGTACACGGCAGAACTTGAAAGTCCCTCGGCACTGACTTCCATCAACAGCGTCGGCATCACCGGTAGAATGATGCCAAAGCCAATGGAGTCCATGAGTGCTGTAAAAAAAACAACACCCAATGCAAAACGTCTGTTAATCATGTTGAGTTCATTTTTTGGCGTCACATGCCAATCAGTTCGGCCTTGTCGATGATGTTCTGCAGGATACGCACACTGGCTGCATCGACCATGACACCGTCCACCTGGATGGCACCAAGCCCTTGTTCCAGCGCCTCGTCATAAGCTTTTTGTTGTTTCCTTGCGGAACTCACGGCTTTTGCACTGGGAGAAAAAGCGGCCTGCGCAAGTTCGACCTGGCTTGGGTGAATTGCCCACTTTCCGACCATCCCCAGGACATTACTTCGCTCACATTCCGTTCTGAAAAAGTCCGGATTTCGGAAATCCGCGAATGGTCCATCAACAGGGTCCAGGCCATTGGCACGACACGCGATAGTCAGCTTGTATCTTGGATAGTGCCAGAGGTCAGGTGGATAGCTGGCGCTGTCTCCGCCAATGTTGTGAATATTCATCACCTGGGATGCAGAGTAGTCACCCATACCAAAGATCAGGCACTCGAGTCTATCGCTGCAAGCTGCGATTTCTTCTACGTTCATCATGCCCTCGACTTCTTCGATCAGACACTCAATGCCGATTCTGTTCTTCAGTCCAAGTTTTGCTTCGAGCTGATCGAGCATCATATGCACGAACATGACATCGTGCGCACTTTTTGCTTTTGTTAGCATGATCGTGTCGAGTTTGTCACCGGCACCTGTCACGACTTCGATGATATCGTCGTGACAGTATTCGGTTTCGACATCATTGATTCGTACACAAAGCGTTTTGGGTTTCCAGTCGTGTTTGTTCAAGGCCTCAACAATCATGCCGCGAGCGTCCGACTTTACGTTGGGTGCAACTGCATCTTCCAGATCAAGAAACACGTGGTCGCAATCAAGGCCAGCAGACTTCGCCATCATTTTTTCACTACTGCCGGGAACAGATAACTGGCACCTTCTTAATCGTTGGGGGCGAGACATTTGAGCTCCTTATAAGTTTCTTTCGAACATCGCAAACAATCGTTCGTAATGTCGTTCTGCTGATTCTTTGTGGTATTTGCCCTCGCGCAATGGAAAGACAAACCCATGATGTGTACCCGGGTACCATTCAATGCGGTAATTGGCGCCAGTAGTCTGCATATGTTTGTCCAGGGCTTCAACCATTTCTGGTGGTGCCCAGTCATCTGTCTCTGCCATGCCGAAGTACATTTCGCCCTGTATCTTGTCGGCATCTAGGTGAGGTGAATCGTCGGTATCAACACAAAGTCTGACCCCATGGAAGGAAGCTGATGCTTTGATGCGATCAGCGAGCTGTGCGGCCGCAGCGAAGGCGAAGGGGCCGCTCATGCAATATCCCGTGCAACCGACAGCGCCGTCCCGCGCTGCAACCTGCGAATCAGCAAAGTCCAGCAGTGTTCTGCAATCATCCACGACCATCGAATTGGAAAGACTATTCATATGGCCAAACATAATCTCGCGACTTTCTGGCACACCATTAATCATGGGTTCCCGCGTGCGGCGATAGTAAAGATTGGGCAACATGACGTAGTACCCTGCGGTGGCTATTCTTCGAGCCATATCATGAAGTTCTTCGCGGTACCCCGGTGCGTCCATCAAAAAAAGTATGACCGGATAGGGGCCACCTTCTTCCGGGTGTGAAATGAAGGTGTTCATGTTTCCATCGTTAGTGACAATATCGATTTCTGTGTCCAGCATTCTTAACACTCCTTGATGGTTTTTAGTCAGCGTTTATGGGTAGCTCGTGTAGCTCTTTCAAAGAGATCGATTGTCCGGTATCAGTCACCACCCTTGCGTAATGGCGCGATAACCGGCGAGGTTCTTCGACACCGCAGGCATGAGCGATGACAC
>Ga0206679_10000273_pt1 | contig 42749 bp, 35 predicted proteins | sample M110012015metaG_FD_155464 | JGI IMG/M metagenome (GOLD analysis project Ga0206679, IMG submission 155464) | Ammonia-oxidizing marine archaeal communities from Monterey Bay, California, United States - M1 100m 12015 | ecosystem: Environmental > Aquatic > Marine > Intertidal zone | place: USA...
CAACCCCCTTTTGTAAAAGATTGCAATAGGCGGAGATCACGCCGGATTTGATCTTAAAGTTCTGGTAAAAAAACATCTAACATCAGTAGATGTTGAAGTACAAGACTTTGGTCCAAACAGCACGGATAGTTGTGATTACCCAGATTTTACTCACCCTTTAGCTGACTCTATTGAAAAAGGTGAAAACGAGTTAGGAATACTTATTTGTGGCTCTGCAAATGGAGTCAGTATGACAGCAAACAAGCACCAAGGAGTGCGTGCTGCTATAGCCTGGAATAGAAAACTCGCCGAACTCGCTAGAGGTCATAACAATGCAAACGTGCTTTGCCTTCCATCTCGTTTCATTACTGAAGATGTAGCGATGGAAATTGTGGATGGATTTTTGAAAGCAGAGTTCGAGGGCGGCCGCCATAGTCGTCGAGTAGATAAAATTTCAAACACTTAAGTAGATGAAGAATATTTTGACAATTATCTTAGGGCTTGGAGCTCTTATTTCATTAGCACAACAGGATTCTGTTTCAATGAGATATGCTAGCACAATTACAGCTGAGGATCTAAGAGGTCATCTTGAAATTTTAGCATCTGATGCTTTTGAAGGAAGAGAAACTGGCGAACCGGGATGTGAGAAAGCAGCGGCTTATATTAGTGAATATTTCAAGGAACTTGGTATTCCACCATGTGTGGACGGATCTTACTACCAAGAATATCCCCTTAAGCGTGAATCAAGTTCTAAATCAACCCTTATAGTAGGTGATAAGGAATTCAAGTTTTTGGATGACTTCTTTTTTTGGTTGGGATTTGATTCTGGAGAACTGAAGCCTTCGGATGTTGTTTTTATGGGTTTTGGAATTGAGTCTGAAACGTATAACGACTATGCTTCTGAGGTTGATTTAGAAGAAAAAATAGTCATCGCCCTTGAAGGGGAGCCTTTTAATAATGAAGCAATGAGCTTGGTTAGTAGAACCGAGAAAGCTTCAGAATGGGCAACCGAATGGAGAATGAAAAGGGACGCTGCTCAAAAGCGTGGAGCGATCGGCTTTATCATGGTTAAAGACAACTACAAAAATTATCTGGGACGAGTTAAGTACTACTTAGAATCTCCTGGTTTGACTTTGGATTATCCTGAAAAAAGAGGCGATGAAGTGATACCAACTCTCTTTGTAAACAACGATGTAGCGAAGGTTATTATGGGATCCAGCAAAAAAAGAGACCTAGCTAAAATTAAGAAGAAAATCAGAAAGAAAGGGAAGTCAACTCCAATATCTCTTGGAGTGAATGTAACGGTTAATATCGTTCGTGAAAAAGAAGAGGTGATAGCTGATAATGTTCTAGCTCTTATCGAAGGTTCTGATCCCGAGTTGAAAGACGAAATAATTATCGTCACAGCGCACTATGATCACGTAGGTGTAAATAAGAAAGGTGAAGTGTTTAATGGAGCCGATGATGATGGTTCTGGTACAGTAACTGCTTTGGAGATTGCACAGGCTTTTAAGATGGCTAAAGACGAAGGTCGCGGCACACGTAGAAGTGTGCTAGTCATGACGGTTAGTGGAGAGGAAAAAGGACTTTTAGGTTCGGAGTGGTATTCAGAATATCCTGTTTTTGATCTTGATAAAACTGTTGCGGATCTTAATATTGACATGATTGGAAGGGTTGATGAGAAGCACGCCGATGATTCGAATTACATCTACTTGATTGGTTCTGATAAATTGAGTACTGAGCTTCATTCGATTTCTGAGAATGCAAACTCTACATATACCAATCTAGCGTTGGATTATGAATACAATCACCCGGATGATCCTAATCGTTTCTATTATAGATCTGATCATTACAATTTTGCCAGAAAGGGCATTCCGGTAATTTTCTATTTCTCAGGAGTTCATGAGGATTACCACGGTGTAGGAGATGACCCAGAGAAGATTATGTATGACAAGACTGCCACGATTGGTCAGTTGATTTTTCACACAGCTTGGGAACTAGCGAACCGCGATGACAAGATTGTAGTTGATGTGGAGAATGAGTTCGCAGATTAATTAACAGACACAAAAAGTCTAATGAAACCTGAGGGTATGGATGACGCAATTGATTTGTGTTTTTAGTGCCCCCTTGGCGCACTTTAAGAACTCTTTATTCTTGTAAAAGAGACTCGATAAACTCTCGGGTTTCGATGACATACTCATCGTAATATTCTCCCGTTCCTGGACCGTAGAATCCGGTATGAATCTTTCTAACCTTACCCTGCTTATCAACGAAGATTGATGTTGGGTAGGAGATGATGTTGTTCAGCATTGGAAACATTTCAGAGGTGACTTTTTTATTCCTCTTTGGACCAAGATAATAAGCGTATGAAATTCCGATTTCTTCAAACTGAGTTTTAACCGCAGCAGAGTTTTTAGCAAAATCATGCGAAGCCTCGAATGCGATCGGAATAACCTGAAAGCCCTGGGTTGAATAATCGTCATAGAGCTCCTTGTAGAATAGGCTTTCATCATAGCAATTGGGGCACCAGGTTCCGAAAATCTGGATGATGGACACACGACTTTCGTAGTCTTCCTGATCAATCGTAGTGATCTCACCATTGAGATCCATTACGCTCACAGCTACGGTCTCATTTCCCGGAAGGAGATAAGTGAGGCTGTCTGGATGTGTCAAAGTTGCATCAGGGTTGAGCGCTGCGTTCCAAGGTTCATCGTAATGCTTGCCAGAGTTGAATATTCCGTTGACGATACTATCGCCTTTCATTTCGCCTCGGAAAAGAAACATATGAGCGCCATCAAAGTTGCTTAAAGTCAATTGATTTTCCACTAACGCTCCCTCAAGGAAGCGGTAATCTCCAGTCTCTGTAAGGAAGGTTCCACGCAGTTCTTCACTGTTGACTTGGAAAAGACCAATTGCTGGATAAGCATTATTATTTTTAGGACTGAATGTCACGCTATATTTCATCTCAGCATTAGCCGACCACTCCCCTCTCATGTCAACTGGGCTGAGGTAGTTGGCTTCAAACGGAACGCTGTAATCTTCCTTTGCTAGGTTATACCACGACCCCGTTATTATAGTGTCAGAAACAATAGAGCCTACGAAGCGAGATTCGTAACGAGGCATATTCAGTATTAAAGAATCCTCACTCTGAACACCATCATTGATTGTGATTTTCTCCTCTCCGTTTAACAAGGAAATATTCATAAAAGAGTCCACCTCTAACCGAAGAGGAATAAATAGATCACCAATATCCATATTCATCCGCCAAATACCAGGCTTCAGAGCAGGAGATTTGGAAACAGAAGGGCCCCCTGAGCAGCCAATGAGTATGGCTACTTCAAGTATTAAAAACAATGTTAAACGATTGATTATCAAAGGGTTATAAGTCAAACTTAATTCCCTGTGCTAGGGGAAGCTCAGTAGAATAGTTGATAGTGTTTGTTTGGCGACGCATATAAGCTCTCCAAGCATCTGAGCCGCTTTCGCGCCCACCGCCAGTTTCTTTTTCGCCACCAAATGCTCCACCAATCTCAGCGCCAGATGTACCAATGTTTACATTGGCGATACCACAGTCGCTACCAGCATAGCTGAGGAATTTTTCTGCTTCTCTCATATTGGTTGTCATTATAGCTGATGAAAGACCTTGAACAACGCTGTTTTGCATTTCTATCGCCTCTTCTAGTTCTGAGTATTTCATTAGATATAGAATTGGTGCGAATGTTTCGTGCTGAACAATTGGAAAGTCATTTTTTACTTCAGCGATACAAGGCTTCACATAGCAGCCACTTTCATAGCCCCCCCCAGTCAGAACACCACCCTCGACAGCGAAGTTTCCACCCTGCTGAACTACCTGCTCACGGGAGTTGTTGTATGCCTCTACAGCATCTTTATCAATTAGTGGACCAACATGATTTGCCTCATCCAACGGATTGCCGATAGTTATTTGACCGTAGGCGTCAACGAGCTTTTGTTTTACATCGTTATAGATGCTGTCGTGAATAATTAGTCGACGTGTTGAAGTGCATCGCTGGCCACATGTGCCAACCGCTCCAAATACAGCACCGATAATTGTCATTTTAAGATCCGCATCTGGAGTAACTATGATAGCGTTGTTTCCACCTAATTCGAGAAGAGACTTTCCAAAACGCTCAGCCACAGTAGCTCCAACGATACGCCCCATTCTAGACGAGCCAGTGGCAGAGATAAGAGGAACTCGTTTGTCAGTTGTCATGTATTCACCCACCTCATAGTTTCCGTTTACCATACAACCAATCCCTTCAGGGAGGTTGTTTGCGGCAGCAACCCTATTCCAGATGTTTTGACACGCGACTCCACAAAGGGGTGTTTTTTCAGAGGGCTTCCAAATACAGACGTCACCACACACCCAAGCGAGCGCTGAGTTCCAAGCCCAAACAGCTACAGGGAAATTGAAAGCAGAAATTATACCAACGATTCCTAATGGGTGCCACTGCTCATACATTCTATGGAGAGGGCGCTCGCTATGCATTGTTAAGCCGTGAAGCTGACGGCTAAGACCAACCGCAAAATCACAGATATCAATCATCTCCTGCACTTCGCCGAGACCCTCTTGGTAGCTCTTTCCCATTTCATAAGAGACGAGCTTACCTAATGGCTCTTTCACTTCACGGAGAGCATTTCCAAATTGCCGAACAACTTCACCACGGTGTGGAGCTGGCTTAGCTTGCCAGTATTTGAAAGCCGCGGTAGCAGTTTTGACTACGTGATCATATTCTGTGCGGGTAGTCGTTGTGACTTTAGCAATATGAGTTCCATCAGCAGGCGAGCAAGATGAAATGTTTTCTCCGTCACCAGTAGATTTTAATCCAGTGCTGGTTCCGTTATTTTCTTCGGTAATTCCTAGGTCTCGGAGAACTGATGTGATATCGATTGTGGCAGTAGCTGTTTCTGACATGTATTTTTTATTGAGCCGCAAAAGTACATAGACTGTTAGGATTTTTGAAAGGACAAATTCACGGAGAATATGGCGCCAGAAAAAGGGCTTTTTAATAGCGCCTAAAGACACAATCAACCCTAAGGACAACACACAAGACTAAGGAAGCGGTGTTTTTTATAAAGAAGCCTTAAAACAAGGTTAATCGCATTAATACGATTTTAATGTTTCACGTGAAACATCACCTACCTATATACACGAGTAAAACACTAACATCGGAAGCGGAGATGCCGCTGATGCGAGAGGCTTGGCCTAAGGTCTCGGGCTGATGTGCTATTAGTTTTTCTCGAGCCTCAGCGCTAAGACTTGTAAGTCGTGCATACGGGAGATTTACAGGTAGCTTAAGCGTCTCAAGTCGTGACACTTTTTCGGCCATCTCTTGTTCCTTGTTTATATACCCCTCATACTTCAATTGGATCTCTGTTTGCTCTAACACCTCCCCCTCGTGCTCACCAAGTTTTTTAGCATACTGGTCCAAAGCCTTCACGTTGTTTCGTAATCCGTTTATAGAAACATGGGGACGCGTTATTACACTTCCTAGCTTCACTTTTTGTTTGAGTGGAGCTGAGTTTATTGCAGTCAGAAAATCATTTACTTCATATGGCTCAACACTTTGTTTGAGGAAGAATTTCTTAGTGTCTTTAGTCAGTAAAAGTTTGGTTTGGACGCGCTCCATTCTTTCGTTAGAAGCTAGTCCAATAGAATTGGAAAGAGGTGTTAACCTTTCGTCCGCATTGTCTTGTCGAAGAAGGATTCGAAATTCTGCTCTCGAGGTAAACATACGATAAGGCTCGTCTGTTCCCTTAGTAATTAAGTCGTCGATCAACACACCGATATATGCTTCAGATCTCTTAAGAACAAGGGGCTCTTGTTCCGCACATCTTCTAGCGGCGTTAATACCCGCCATTAAGCCCTGACAAGCAGCTTCTTCATACCCCGTAGTGCCATTTATTTGCCCAGCGAAAAACAGTCCCGAGACTAATTTAGTTTCTAAGCTGAGGTTTAATTGGGTGGGCGGGAAGTAATCATATTCAATAGCGTATCCCGGGCGGAACATTTTACAGCTTTCAAATCCTGGAACCAACCTAATAGCCTTCATCTGCACTTCCTCAGGGAGACTCGTTGAGAATCCATTTACATAGATCTCGACCGTATTCCACCCCTCTGGCTCCACAAAAAGCTGGTGCCTGTCTTTGTCAGCAAAGCGCTCAATTTTGTCTTCAATAGAAGGACAATATCGCGGCCCTAAGCCTTTAATTCTACCTTGGAACATCGGGGATTTTTGAAACCCAGTTCTAAGGATATCGTGTACATCTGTATTAGTGTAAGTGATGTGACAACCGCGTTGCTTTGCTAAGACTTTTGTATCTGAAAAGGAGAATTTAGAGGGGTTTTCATCGCCTGGTTGTTCTTCCATCTTGGTGTAGTCTAAGCTACGACCGTCAACTCGCGGCGGGGTTCCTGTTTTCATTCTACCTGCTTCGAATCCTAGCTCAACTAGTTGCTCTGTGATTCCATGTGAGGCGCTTTCACCCGCTCTTCCACCACCAAATTGTTTCTCGCCTAAATGGATCAATCCGTTAAGGAATGTGCCTGAGGTGAGTATGACTGTTTTTGCTTTAACAGCCATTCCCATTCCTGTTACCACGCCAGTTATTCTTCCAGCTTCCACAGTGAGTTGTGTGACCATGTCTTGCCAGAAATCAACTCCTCTAGTTTGCTCCAACATGATGCGCCACTCATTGAGAAACATCATTCGATCATTCTGTGTGCGGGGACTCCACATTGCTGGGCCTTTAGAACGGTTGAGCATTCTAAACTGAATCGCCGAGCGATCGGACACAATACCAGAATAGCCGCCCATAGCGTCTATTTCACGAACGATTTGACCTTTAGCTACGCCGCCCATAGCTGGATTGCATGACATTTGTCCTATCGTGTTCATGTTCATTGTGATCATCAACACGGACGACCCTAGATTGGCCGCTGCTGCGGCAGCTTCATTTCCAGCGTGGCCGCCACCAACTACTATTACGTCGTACTCTTGAAGCATGATTGTTTCACGTGAAACCTTTTCAGTTATACCTGAAAAAAGGTGCGCAAATTTAGATAATAATCCTCCTTGCTTCGCATTATCGTCTGATCCTCAAGGGTTTTGTCTCCGTAGCCAATAAGATGTAGCACTCCGTGAATCATTACCCGATGGAGCTCTGATTCGAAATCAGTTCCTAAATCTTTAGCGTTGTCTTTAATTCGATCAATTGAAATGTATATATCAGAGCTAATTGCTTGATTATCAGACAGATCGAAGGTTATAACATCGGTAAATGAGTCGTGGTTGAGGTATTTTAAATTCATAGAATGAAGGTGATTATCAGAGCAGAAGATGTAATTAATCTCTTCTACTTCTTGTCCTTCATTTGAAGCTGATTTTAGAATCCACGCGGAGACATGCTCAGCCTGTTTTAGGCTAAAGTCAATATCTTCTGAGAATAAGTTAATGGGGGATATCAATCGCCAATTGCGTTGAAATCTAGAACGACGATTCTACCATCATCCTTGAACTCACAATGATCAGCTAGGTTGCGCATTAAGAAAACTCCACGTCCATTGGGCTTCTCAATGTTCTCTGGCGCTGTTGGATCAGGAAGATTATCATAATCAAACCCAGGGCCTTCATCTGTGATTGTGAATTGGATAGTTGTGCCTTCAGCGTCGTATGTAACGTGCACGTTTTTCTCTGGATCAAGCTTGTTGCCGTGAACAATAGCATTATTGACAGCTTCGGTCAGAGAAATGAGAATATTTCCATAGAAGTCTTCACGAACCTGGTACTCTTCGCAAATAGAATCGACGAGTTTTTCAACTTGTCCGATGTTATTAGTCTCAGACTTAAAAGACAGACCCCTTGTGTTTTCAGGCATTTCGGTGTAATTCGATGGAATAAAATTAGTGGTCCAATTTATTAAAATATTCATTGACCCTTTCCTTGTAATAAGGCTTCAAAGCTGGAGGTACAGTTTTCAAAAGTTCTACCTCTTGCTCCTTCTTCTTCTGATACTCAGAATACTTCATAGGGTTACTAATTAATTGCTCGTGAGCCTCCTTAGACTGACGCTGTTCGTCCATTTCTCTTTGACGCTCAGCGTTTTCAGCCTTTAGTAATCGGATCAAAATATCTTGTTGACGATCCAAAGATTGCTGGTCGATCTCTTTGTTGACGATGTCTCGCTCTAGGTCTTCCATTTCCTTGGCGATTTTTTTAAGCTCGTTTCCAGCACCTGAACCATCTTCATTCAGCTTCTGCCCCATCTTCTCAATCTCGCGCCTGATTGCGGACTGCTTGGCCGCCATTTTGGCCAATTCCTCACTCATTTCCTTGGATTGTTTTGAGTTGTTTTTACCCTTATTACCACCTTCTTTCTTCATCTGCTCAAGCTGTTTGGTAAGTGCTTGTTGCATCTTCTTCATCTTACTACTAGAAGGTTTTTTACCCATTCCTCCCGGCTTCTCACAATTACCAGTTCCTGGCTTGTCGCAAGAACTTTCTTCTTGCATTTGCTGAAGTGCTTCATCTAAAAGAAGGGCAAGGTTGTTGAATGAAGTCATTACATACTGCTGATGCATGTTGACCTGATCAGTCTGACGTTCACCGAGATGATCAATAGCGTCAAGCATATTTTCATTCACAAGGCTTATCTCCCGATTGACTGGAGCTTGCAATTGAGTGATTCGTTTACTAAGCGCAAACAGGCTGTCTTCAACCATTTTAGCGTCCGTCTTGAGCTTTCGTTGCACTTGACCATGAGTGACATACCTAGGGTCTTTTTTATCTGTGCGACGCAATACCTCCATCAAATCTTCCTGATCAAATGAGAGTGTAATGATGTTTTCCAATAAGGCGCGCAATGCTTCTATATCTTCTTCAGCCTTCTCTTCCGCTTGCTGACCCATCATCATTTCCATCTTCTGCGCCATGTCTTCCATCTTCTCACCAGCACTCTTCTGAGATTCAGACGCTTTCTTCTTCTTGTCTTTTTCGAGTTGTTCTGAGCTTTCTTTCTGATCTTTTTTTACCTCTTCGCTTTCTTCTTCCTGATCAGGCATAGCGTTTGGCTCCTCGAGTTTCTCGTTGAGCTTCTCAATGTCCTCCATTTCTTTTTCCCATTCCTCAAACTTTTCATTGAGTTCATCCTGCTTCTCTTTTAATTCTTCGCTGTCCGCATCTTCCTTTTTAGATTCTTCAGCGAGTTCTTTCTGCTCTTCCGCAAGCTCTTGAAGATCCTCAAGGGCTTCTTCCATCTTCATTTCTACTTCGAGTTGCTTAAACTGTTCTAAGGCACGATCGAGCTCCTTCTCCATGTCTTCGGTGCTCATATTCATCTCCTCGACCTGCTCTTGGATTTCCTCCATATTAAGCTCTTCCATGAGCTTCTCAAGTTCATCCATAAGCTCACGTAACTCGTCGCTCATAACTTGTTCCATCAGCTCTTCAAGTTGCTCTTGCTTCTTGATGATGTCCTCGTTTTGCTGATTAAACTCACTTTCTTTCTGGTTCTTTTGCTCGTTTTTCTTTTGAATATTTTCGACATTCTTCTCCATCTGGCGCTGCTTTTCCAACAGCTCTTCCAGTTTCTTTTTGTCTTGCCAGCTGAGCTCATCTTTCTCCAAAAGATCTTTACGTAGCTCTTCTAAATCTTTTTGAATCTCCTTAGCATCCTCGATGGCTTCTTCCATCTCGTCCTTAATATTCTCATTCTGCTGGTCACGAGCTTCTTCAAGCTCATTAATCGTCGGCGCATTGTAAGTACGCATCAAAGTGCGTGAAGATTTAGATCCGTTGACGCCGTCGTTGTCCCACACTTCGAAGTAATACGAGAGTTGCCCACCAGGATCAACCCCTAACGAACTGATATCCCAGTAGTGGAAGAATTGCTGCTGGCTTTGGGCTTGACTTATATCAAGGTTTTCAGAAATCAAGTCACCCTGAAGTCCGTTTTCATCTACATTGAGGTAGTTGAAAGTCAGTTGTTTAAAGCCGTAATCATCTTTTAAATCTCCGGTAAAGAAGAAGTGTTTATTGGTGACGCTATCGCGCTCCTCATTAACAGCGATCAAAGGATGAGCATCTGGAACAACACGAATTTGGTACTCGATTGCATCTTTACCCTTTAGCAGCTCATTTTCAATTTTCAGCTGGTATGAATCATTCTGAAATATGGACTGATTCATTTGATAAACATGCTCACCAAGGCTCGAAAGCTCTACTTCATTCTCTGAGAATTGAACTTTGAATTTGCTGGTGTTACGTGTTTCAAAGGTCCAACTAGCAGCGGTTCCTGATGGGACAGTTATGTCACCAGTGTTATGGATTTGCTCGTCTTTCAACTTTGTGTAAGCGGGGTAATCCAGCGACAACGAAAAGTTGAGTAGAAGTGGAGCAGGAAGGGTTTCCAATGTGTACTCGCGAGAATAAAAGCCATCTCCATAGAGCTGGAAAGGGGTGTCCTTTTGCACATTTCGAAATGTGTGGGCAAACTGACCGCTCTCTTTCTTCATTTTAAACTGTTGGCCAGCCAAAACGAGGTACAATTTGCTGGGAACGACATCGCCATCTAAGTCTACCTCAAGAAGAAAGTCATCGTTTTCAGGAACGGATAGATCATCATTAAGGATAGCGATCGAGTAGGGCGCCATTCTTTCAATTTCTTCCGCGTGACGCACAAGCCTTTCAGTAGACTCGGTAAATACGCTAGGCGCTGCAAATAAGATTACCAAAATCACTGCTAGCGGCGGAGCCACGTACTTGATGTACTTGCGGTTTTCGCCAAAATCGACAGCGCTGGCGAATGGGATTGGGCGTAATTCTTCTATTCGTTGAGTAATAGCGGCATCAACCAAAGAGCCGCCACCGTGGTCAGCAACCTCCTTGAGTTGGAGTGTATTTAGTAGTTTATCCTCGACATCTAGGAAGTGCTTACCGATTATCAAAGCAGCTTGATCATGAGAAATCAGTTGCCCTAAACGCAGCAGTTTGAATATGGGAATCATGAAGAAGCGAACAGAGATATAAGCAGCAGCAGCCGTAAAAGTCCAGAAAAGAAAGGTTCGTCCGCCAACACCAAATTCACCAAAATACTCTGGAATGGTAACGGCTAGGAAGAATATAAACAGAAGAGAGCTGCCGTACATAAGACCTCGGATCATCCGGTTTTTGTAATATTTCCGAATAAACTGGTCTAGCTTTTCTATCAATATCTGGTAGCTGCTTTCAGACATAAGTCGTTGATTTTCTTCTTTCACAATTTGGACCCATTTGCTCCGTTTTCTTTCCTCTTAAACAAAAGTGGTGGCTACGTGTGTACAATAACGAGGGATCTCCTTTTTTAATACACATTTCATGCCTCGTGGTTCAATCGCCACCTTTATTGAAAGGCACAAGACTATCAAAGTTAGCTAAAGAAACTCTTGGAAACACCCTGTTAGCACAGGATGGAGGCTGAATTGAGGAATTTTAACGGGGGAGAGAATAACCACGGAGAGCACAGAGTTCGCGGAGAGACACGTCTTAGTGAGCCCTGTGCTCTCTGGGGTTAGTTTTTTTATTGACTACTGAATCACCACTCGTTGCTGAACAAACCCGCTATTGTTGGATGCGCGAATAAGGTATAAGCCAGCACCTAATTCGTTTAAAAACAAGGACTTACGTTCGCTAGAGGCAAAGGCATCGCGTTCTTTATAAACCAGCTTTCCACCCTGGTCAAAGACCTCAAGTTTGAGACGCAAGTTGCGCGTGCTTTGCACTTCGATATTAAGCATTCCTTCACTTGGATTAGGGAAAACATCAAAAGAGTAAAGCCCCTTAATTTCATCCGTTCCAGTGAAAATGTAGACATCGCTCATAGTCGTACACCCATAATCGGTAGTGACTTGAACGCTGTAATTACCTAAATCGGAGATTACAAGGAAGTCCGCAATGGCATCGTCAACCACTAAACCGTTGTAGAACCACTGGTAGCTGAGATAGCCACTAGGAGCTTCTAACGTCATTGTCTCTGAATCGAGTTGAACCTCAAATTCTGGGCAATGCACGTATTCTGGAGATAAGCCTTCACAACCATAGATGTTAGTCACATAGCACGTGTAAATCCCACCCCAATTCATGACTAAAGAGGTATCGATGGAGCCGATGATCGAGTCACCAGTCAAGAACCATTGGAACGTTGCGAGCTCTGGATCTTCGTACCAAATCAAGTTGGTTTCTTCGTCAACCAGAAACTCGGTATTCGGAGCAGGGAATACGCTCATAACCTCATCGTTTGTGAAGATGTCTCCGGCTACGAGATCAACATTGACAGACCCGTTGTTTCCGCTTGCGCTGAAGATTGTAGACCCTTCTCCCGTTGGCATATCCCATGATCCAAGGTAGTCGTTGGCGGAGATCAAATCTTCATCCCAAAAGCTGATCGTGTAAGGTGGATTGTTGAGCACAAATCCAATGTTTGTCCAAGACCCTGATTCGGAATCAGCTATTGATGATGAGGTGAATACATCGATACCATTTGCGTCTGTGAGCACGAAAAATGGATCTGGATTTTGTAGAGTCGTGAGCTCCTCAATATCTCCAGACCATCCTCCACCAACACTACTTAAAAGTAGGTCAGTAAGCACGTAATCCCAGATTGTTGTTTCCAACGTTGCTGTGAAATCTCCTACTTCGTCGTATGTCACTGTTGGCGGGAACTGACCTTCACCCGTTTCTCCATTTCCAAAATCCCAAGCGTATGTTGTAGGGTTCGGATCTCCATTGATAAGACCTTCAAAATTGACATCGAGTGTTCCACAGCCCGCAAGGTTGTCATAAGTGAAACTAGAGTTCCCCCCCTCACCAGGAAGGACTGTGAATGGGGTAATAAAATCTTGATCTACAGCAGTTTCAAAGCCTAAGGCCACAACCGTCACGTGCGCCGTGATCACAACATCGTAGTCACCAGCGAGTAGGGGAGTGCCACAAACCGAAGAACAGCCATACGTATCGCCGTCGTTGGGATAGTAGGTGTTGTTTGGGCTGTCCATAGAAAACTCCATTCCGAATGGAAGGCCCTGAACATTGGTAATTACTACCTCGATGAGGTCAGCTGTGATACCAGTTCCGGGGTCCAATACCGTCGCCGGTAGATAGAATGTCATGTGATCGTTGTACTCAACTCCGGCCGTAGCCGCAGGCATAATTTCTGGACAAACACCAGGCAAACCACCCTCCGGGCTGCAGGATTCGTCGATTGTACAATCATCGCACTGGGCGAATGTTAAAGTTGAAACAAAAAAAGTAAAAGCTAAAAGGTAGTGTCGCTTCATATCATTCGGTTTGTGGACGTGTTTGTCTAGCGGAAATTATTCCTTAGGGTGGAAAATTAGCAAATTCAGCGCGGGCATCACCTTTTGTGGCAATTCAATAGCTTCCCGTATTAAAAACACAAGGTATGTCAAACGAAGAAAACGTAATACATCAAGCTAAGTTTACTCCTAATATTCGAAGGTATATTCTTCTCATGCCAGCTTTAGCTATGCTGTTGAGCATAGTCGGAATCCCAATCATGATTCTTTGGTTTTTAGGAATAGGCCAAATGGTAAGCAAGCGGTATTATGAAGCACTGGAATGCCGCTTAACCACCGAACATCTCAAGTACAAAAAGGGCATTTTGGTTAAAGTGGAGAAGACAATTCCTCTTGAAAACATTCAGGATCTAACCTTTATAGAAGGACCTATACTGAAGGCTTTTAACCTAGCAATGCTTAAAATCGAGACTGCTGGAAATAGCGGCTCAGGGAGTGCAGACATGCGTTTGATCGGCGTAGAAGGCGCTCAAGATTTTCGCAATCTTGTGATGAATCAACGAGAGACGCTCCGAAAAGGGGGCGGAGAAGGCGAGGAGAGTACTCAAGCAATTCTCAAAGATATCCGCGCTATTTTGCAGCGTATAGAGGAGAAGAGCTAGTATTTTTCGTAGACCCAAGGGATAACATAGAGCGTATCACCATGAGTAATTTGACTAAATCCGTTGAGCGCCAAATCTTCTAGATGAAAACCCCAAATTTTATACGTGCCGTTAGTTTTGTTTCGCCTATAACCATTTTCTTCATCCTCAATGTAAAGCGGTTTTATCGTCGAGGAGCTTTTTTCTTCATCATAAACCTGGGTATAGATGACGCTGGTTTTCTCAATCAAATCTTGGAGAGAAAACGTATTGTTTAGCGCATGAATATCGAAGTAGAAAGTAGTGTCTAAAGGATATGCGAGCACTAGTTTAGCATTTCGCTGATCGACCATAATAGAATCCAAATTTGCGATTGTTACTAAACTCTTTTCAGCTCCCCCTAAAAGCACACCCCATGAATCTGGATCGTGTTGATGAGAGATATTAATCCACTCACCTTTACTCCATTCCAAATTAGACATGGTAGCGTTGGCTCTCTCCATTTCATCGTTGCTCTCAGCGTAGTCAAAGTAGTTGTCGATGAAGAAAATGTCGTCGTGGCCCAGCGCTATTTGGGTTTCCATGTAGCTAAGAGTCGCGCCGACGGGATCTTCCTCTACAGCAATAGCCAACCAGTCCGATACCTGCATCGGCTCCCAATTGAGGAATGTGATTTGGCTTTTGAGCTCAAAAGCCTCGAGAGTAGTGAGGTAAATTTCTCCAGGACCCTCTTCAAAAAGGTAATCCGCATCGCTGAAAAAAGCAATCTCTTCGGACACGCTTATATTCCAATCTCCCTCGGTGTTCTCAAGGATTTCTGGGTCTTCAGAGTACACGATTTCTTCCCAAACGACTACTCCGGCGCCCGCGATGTTGTAGACTAAGACTCCGTCGTCTTTTTGGGTAAAGTTTGTTGGATCAAATTCAACAAAACCAATAGAATCGCTGCCTTGATAAAGTGAGATGGATTGTGGCTCAATCGCGATTTCCGCCTCAGCCCAAGTGTTCGGCTCAAGTACTTGCATTGCCCCGCTCGCAAGTTTTATTGTAATGGCTTTAGGCGTGTGATTCACGACAAAAAGGGCACGATTTTTTTCTGAGAATAGGAAGAAGAAGATCAGACAAACGACAGCGAGAAAAATGAAGCCTGCAGTGATTGCGCTAAAAGAGGATCTTTTGTTTTTAGACATGATTTGGTTTATGCGCCAAATCTAGCTAATCATATTTGGCTTAATCACAAGGTAATCCAAACGCGGTTAAGAACTCGAGCAAGTCGGCCGTATCAACCAACCCGTTACTATCAAAGTCGGCTGGGCATATACAGGTTAAAGTGCCCGGACATTGTTGACTAAACTCTAAATCATCATTACAATCATCACCATCGGAGTCGACCAATACTGGGCTCAATCCAACATTTGTTTCAAGACCATCGGTGAGCCCATCACCGTCAGTGTCTTGTATCAGAGGCTCTGTGTTATAGACGTTAACTTCTTCACCATCCGTTAGGCCATCATTATCTGAATCAGGATCGTCGGGATCGGTGTTGTAAATCGTGATTTCATCTGCATCCATCAACCCATCACCATCAGAGTCTTGACAGAGATCTCCTGTGCCGTCGTTGTTCCAATCTGCCTGGTCAAAATTGGCGTCATCAGGGCAATTGTCTGATTCATCAGGGACCAAGTCTCCATCAGTGTCCAAGAGGAAGGGAATCGAGTAGTCAACGACCACGGGAAAGTGATCCGAGGCATCGCCGGTGTCAAAGCTGTCAAGGCCGTATTGTGCCAAGCGCGCAGGAGACATTACCTCGGTTTGTAGCGTGAATGCTTTTTCCATAGCAATCACTGCATCGCTGTACATCTGGAAATCGAGTCTTCCAGGAGGATAAGCCCCTTCGGAGTCATTTCTCCAGGTATATGCCATTCGTTTGTCAGATTGTCGAGCGATCTGATCAGTTATATCCGTGCCATCCCAGTCAAGCGGCCCACCAGGGCCATATGTGTCTGTGTCCTGTATATCCCCCGTGATTAGCGTAGTTAGTTGCTGTGAGAAGCCCACGAGATTTAAATCACCTCCATACACAAATGGTGTGAAGAGGGGTAGATCTATAGCTCCGCCAGGCGTTTTGGCATCAAGGATAAACTCCACATATTGGTCTACTTGATTTTGCCTACCAGCGTCGTTGGCGCAGCAGCTCAGGTGGGAGTTGGTAAAAAGAAGGTCGGTACTATAAATAGAGGGCAAATCAATTAAAACAGGAAACTGTGCCGACAAGCTCCAGGTATCTGTGATTGGCCATTTAGAACAAGTGATTCGGTCACCAGCCTTGTCTACATACCAGCCATCTAAAGTGCCCAAAGGAATCCAAGCGTCCATCAAGGCCTTGGCTTGAGCTGATGAAGTGTTTCCGCATTCAGAGTAACCTATGACATCTGGAGCCAATGCCGTCACAATAGACTCGAAATTATCGACTCGACCGGCGTTTATCAATCCATTTGCATAAACGTTGTACGCGACAATTCTAATATGATCTGGGTTTGCTTTGTCTAAGTCTGTTAGAACGATTGGATCTATGGCCGTTTCATCAAAAGTGTAGCTAAAGACCGTGCCTGAGTCAGGCATCCGATCGTTGCTATTGGCCTCGCGAATGAGAATTCGAACGGTGTCGCCCAGAAATAAATCATCAATTCCATTAGGCTGTGCATCTCTTCGGATCGCCATTTCGAATGTGTCTGAGCTAACTGTCGGCGCTATTCTAAAGCTGAGATCAGCCAGACCGACCTGTACGCCAGGAGAAGGGACATCAAACCAGGCATAATGTTCTTTGAGTAAAACACACAATTCAGATCCATAACCAGATTGCTGAAAGAACCCAGTTCCTGGGTCGTCATCAGTATCTAGATAAATACGTAAATCGTGAGGAATAATATTGTCGGTAACATCGACCTCTTGATCCATAGTGAACCTAATATAAAGCCAGTCGGCGTCATTGGTTACCTGCATATCGAGTAGATCGATACCACCAGGAGCATCTACTGGGTCATCATAACTAGCTAACCCCGGAATCCAATCGCTGAAATCTTCGTCAAGAGTTATCGCTGTCGCTTGGGCAAGTATAAGAGCAGGGAATAGCAGGATAATTCCGAGAAACAGATTTTTTGAGAGCGCTAGCATGTCTGTATTTGGCTAAGGGTTTTCTCAAAGATAAGAAACCCAATATTCAGGAATGAGAGATGAAAAGTAAAAATCCCGCGTCGATCCGCTTGACGCGAACTGACGCGGGAATTAAACCGAGGTGAAAATCTTGCATCAGGCTACCACACCCGCTGCACCAAACTTAGGCATCCAACCAACTTAGGGATGTCAACCAAACCGCTGCTAAAGTACAGCGGCAGTATCAAGACCAGGAGCACATTTGTCCCAGGTGATGACACATTTGTTTCAATGGGTAAAAGAAGAGAATGACAATGGCACCGAGGGGGCATGAGAAGCATAAAGTAGCTTGGGATTTTTGCGTCCTCCTCTCAATCAGCCGTTTACGGATCCGACGGTTTAGATAAAAAAAGCCCTGACTTCGGGAGACGAAATCAGGGCAAACCAAAACCAAACTAAAAGAGAGTTTATTCTCAAGGCCCTCGTTTGGGCTCTTATTTATTTTTGTCCGTCGGTGCTTAAGCCGGGAGACAATTTACTTTGTTTACAGTGTTCGAGGGGCCGCAATCAGTGCCTGGCCTCAACCCCTCAGTGATAAACTGTGTATTAAAAGAACAGCACCAAAGCTACGAGCTCTCTTCAGAGTCGGATACAAGATTTGTCCCCATGAATACCAGATTTGGCGCGAGGCTAGGAATTTACATGGCTTCGTTCAGAATAGGTGACACTAACGTTTAATCAGCCTTTCCTTTCGCACCTTTCCATTGTCTAGGCGTATAAAAATAATGTAAGTACCTGATGGGAGTTCTGACATGTTCATATGCAGACCATTGATTCGGCCTAGGCTAACAATTTTCGAAATTCTGCAGGCAGCATGCCTACATCTTCCTGAAAACACTTCGAGAAATACGATGGATTGTTGAACCCTGTCTCATAACAAACCTCGGAAATTTGAAGATCCTGGTTTTCAAGGAGCTTCTTGGCTCGGCCAATTCTAATGGCCCTAATCCACTTGTTTACAGACTCGCCAGTTAGGGCCGTCAGCTTTCGATGGAGTTGACTGCGGCTCACACCCAAGTGATCGCAAATGTCGTTGACCCCCAAGTCTGGGTTGGCGTAATCCTGATCAAGGAAATCAAAAAACTGGGTCAGCAACTGATCATTGATGCTCGGTCTGACATCCCCTTTTTCACGCTTGATGATGCTGTCTCTTAGCCTCAATACATTCTTAGACTTCAACAATACTTCCTGCGCGTTGAAGGGTTTAAGTAAGTAATCATCGGCGCCATGCTCAAGCCCAGAAATCTTCGCTTCCTGTGACGATTTTGCAGTGAGCATGATGATCGGAATGTGACTCGTCAGCGGCTCAGCTTTCAACTCTTGACAAAATTCAGTGCCGCTCTTCTTCGGCATCATCACGTCGGTAATGATGAGGTCTGGGATGTAATTCATCGCCAGCTTAACGCCTTCTTCGCCATTAATCGCCTCTATCATTGTGTACTCTGCCTCCAGTATCGAGCGGGAGTATCTTCGTAGTTCGTTATCGTCTTCAACTAAAAGGAGAAGAGGCTTTTCCTGACTGTCTTCCAGATTCAATTGCGGATTCGGAATTCGATCGCTGACATCTTCTCCCTCTAGTTCGAGCAGCTTAGACGCATAGTGGCTTGTGTGAACCTCCGTACTCCACTCGGACTGCTCTAACGGCAAGCCGATGTGAAATGTAGACCCAATCCCTTCCTCACTTTCTACTGAAATGGATCCGTTGTGGAGCTCAATAAATTCCTTTGTGAGCGCCAGTCCGATACCCGTTCCGCGCAAGCGCTGACCATCTTCTCCTTGATAAAACCGGTCAAAGAGATGCGGGAGATCTTCAGGAGGCACACCAGTTCCTGAGTCTTTTACTTTAACGAGTGCGTTATCACTGTCGTCATATAATGTGAGGCTCACAGTTCCTTCGGCAGGGGTGAACTTAAAGGCGTTTGAAAGCAAGTTGAAGAGTGCTTTTTCAATCTTATCTCGGTCCATGACGCCTACTGGCGAACTTTCCTGGTGATACTCGAGCTTCAGGTTTTTGTAATCCGCAAGTGGCTTAAATGACTCAATCACATGGGCACAAAATTTCCCGTAATCGGTTTTCTGAGCCTGTATTTCGACACGCTCATTTTCGAGCTTCGAAAGCTCCAGAAGCTGATCGATGAGTTGCAGTAATCGTTTGCTATTTCTGCGCACAATCTTGAGCTGATCAGTCGTGAAATCATCTTCTGATCGCTCGAGCAAATTCTCTACGGGCCCTAAAATCAGTGTTAAGGGCGTGCGAAATTCGTGGCTGATATTGGCGAAAAAACGCGATTTGGCGCGCTCTAACTCCATCAACTGTTTAGCTCTTTCTTCGTTGCTTGGCTCGTCTTGCATAGTCTCTTGGCAAGTTTAGGCACTCTCAGCGTCAACCGCAAAAGCAACTGGAACCGAATACTACGAGATATGCTCTTGAAGTGAATTCGACACGCCCTTAACGGGTTGTATATTAAGGTTGGGGAGTGTTGCTAGGCTCGGAAAATAAATGAATGTGACCACTTTTGTTCTTTCTCCTACCGAATACTCAATGGTCGCGTTATCACCGAAATACGCTTGTAGTTTAGCACTGTTCATTTTTAGCAAAATCAACGAAATCTTAGACGCTCAAACACGTAAGATTTTTGCACTATTAACTTAGGCCTGCAAAATTCAACTTTAAACCCGTCGCCTTCTCAAGGGACGGGTTTTTTCTTTAACCGCCGTTGCTTTTTTATCCTCTAAGCCTCCAAGTAGTCGGATAGTGATTATTGATTCTCGTCCCAACATTCTTTGCCCATCCGAGCGGATGTCCTTCAAAGGAAATGATGATTTGTCCCTCGGGCCCGTCTATCTTAAAAGTCTCTTTTTTTAAATACGAAAGCGCCGTATTCCTATCAACATCTACGTGAGGGAATTCATGACTAATCTGAAGCGAAGTAGCCACCTCATGATCAGGGAAATAATTACGTCCTTTTTGCTCACCTAACACTGAACCAACGGCATGCATTTTGACTTTGCTCAAGTGGTGGATATAGGATAAGTAGGCCTCTGGAAAAGCGTGTAATTTTTTATCTCGGATAGTTACAAGCCCCCCACCTAGTTTAATCTCCTTTGGAGCTGAAACGATAGGAATTTGGACCTTTTTGATCACGGCTGGGCGCACTTCTTTTACTCGCTTTAGCACTGCCATAAACAAACCCTCTCCCTTGGCTTTGTGAGGAAAAAATTGATAGGCGCCTTCTAGGGGCCTTTCAATATTCCAAGCTTCTTCAAGCGGGATGTCAACCGGTTCAAATTCTCCACGACTGCAAAGACGCTCCACGATTGCTTCATTCTCTTCCTTGGAGAATGTGTTGGTGTTATATACTAGAATCCCACCAGTCTTTAACCCCCATTTACCGTGATCGACAATCTCCTTTTGCTGTTTGGCATTTTGCTCGTGGTCACGCTTATTCCAAAACTCGCGGGTGTTGTGATTTGATTGAAATCGCGCTTCACCCGAGCTCGGCGCGTCGATCAAAATAAAATCGAAAATGGGGCCAAACCAACCAATAGACTCCGCCTTGGCCTGGAGGACAATTTTGTTAGAATAACCCCACTTGGTGAGATTCTCTTGAAGCATGTAATTGCGCTTGCTGTTGACTTCGTTGCTGACTAAAAGGCCCTTTCCGTTTAAGTACGAATGCAGAATCAAACTCGACCCCCCTGGCGCTGCGCATACATCAAGGCAAACGGGGTTTTCCATTTTCAACGTTTGTCTTAATACATGATCAAGAAACTGTGATGATGCTTCTTTTGGAAAATAAACTCCCGCATGCAATAGTGGGTCTGGAGCAGGAGAGGCCTCAACATATTGGCCATGGGCGCACCAAGCTACAGGATCCGAGATCTCGGCCGTGGACTTTCTAGGGTTTTGAAAAGTGGCAAATGTTGGCTTGGTTTTCAGGCCGTCTAGAACATCTTGTCCGTTGGGGTACTGTTCGATGATCCTTTCTGCAAAGGCTTTTGGAAGTGAAGGCATGAAAATTGGCTTAGGCGGTTGTGGAGAGCTGAATATCAAAAATCTTCATCGTCGTCGTCTAGACTGATCTTAACTTTGTCTTCTTTGTTGCCAAATCCTTTCCGCCGCTTTTTAGGCCCCTTCTTTTCGTCCTTAGGCTTATCATCTTCGTCAATTGAAAAGGTGGTCTTGGTTTCGGGTGCTTTGTCAACAAATTGTTCGATGGTTTGATCTCCTTTAAAAAGGCCGATTTCTTCCTTTAAAAGGGCTTTAACATTTTGAGCCTCCTCTTGTCGACCTTCTTTGCGGTGGGCTTTGTGGGCCAATCTGTCATAGCCAAAATTAGGGTCAGCGGAAGTTCCACCCATAGACAGGAAGAATGAGTTACTCAAACCATCGTCGGCCACAATTCCGAAGTCAGAGTCTCCTCCTTTAGACATGATGTCCCGAATCTTGAAACCAATAGTGTAGTCGATCTGGTTATCAAATGAATGGTTCCCAGAAGCACTGATGTCCATTGCTGAAGAGAAAACCTCCATTTTCGGCAAATTGATTTTTCGATTCCGAATTTCGATTTGGTTTTCTAGAGTTGCAAACTGAATGTGAGCAAGCTTATCGTCCAAAGCACCTTCATCTACAAATGGCGCGACAAAGGCGTTTTCCTTTACATATTGAGCAATGCTCTGCATGGAGGAGAGATTAATCAATTCACCATCGGTAACTGTTACATCAGCCATAGTGTAGATCTTATCTTGATCGAAGTCTAGCGCGGAATTGCACTCCGCAGTAAAGCTAACGCTAGCAGTTGCCGTTCCTTTCAGGTGCTCATCTCGTATAAAGTCTTGCCCGAAATTCTCAAATTCAACGAAGAGCGTGGTCACATCCATCTCTTTCAAATCGGCAGTACAGCGTAGTTTGAAGAAATCGGGCTGCCGGCCGTCAGCAGATATATTCGCGAAGAAAGTGCCGTCCGCGGTTTTGAGTGAAATAGGCTCTAATTTCAAGACTTGCTTCTTCAATGCGGCCTTTCCAGAAATGGCAGAGGCTACAAACTCTCGGAATTCAAATTGATCAATATTGAGGTCCAAGTTGAAGTTGATTCCTTTTGGAAATGTAAGGTGATATTTTTCTACTGATGAAGCTTCATCAGCGAGCAACCCATTGAAATCTAGGTAGCTGGAGGAGAACCTTGCGTCAATACTCAACCCTTCTTCAGGAATGAGAAGGAAAGGCAAGAAATTGGAAAAGGTTCCATCTAAAGCAAAGTCAGATTCCTCGACTGTGCCGGCGAATTGATGAATTGTTGCGTCAAGATTTGAAAGCGAAAATTTGCCTTGCAGATTGTCAAAAGCATGCGGCGCTCCTTTGATTTGGAACATAGCGCCTGTGAATTCCATGCTGCCTCCAACTTTAGCATTATCGAGATCTCGTTTAGTTATGGAAGAAGGGTTCTCAATCTTTCCTTCGAAATGGGCGTCAACATTGAAATTTCCGCTGAGTTCATCTACTGCCTCCAAGTCCGCAAATTTTCTAAAGTCACCTAAATCGAAGTTTCCTTTCAGCACCAAGTCGATCCATGGTCGGGCAAATTCTGCTATAACACCAGAAGTTGAGAACGAACCGCTTTCAAAATCAGCGACACATGCCGCTATAGCGAGCTTCTCAGGTTGAGCATTCTCCTTCTCAAAAGATCCAGAAGCATTGATATCGCTCATCGCGATTTCAGATGCCGAATGGGTAAATGAGGCGCCTTCAATCCTATAGTCCGTCCTAATGTCAGGATGATTTGAGCTGCTAGCCAGTCCGTTGATTGTTCCGCTAAAATTGATATCACCATTGGCACGATAGGGGGCGAGTGAGCTTTTATAAGCCTCCGGCAAATGGGCTAGAATGTTGCTGATCTTGATGTCTTCGCCATTAATTTTTAGATCACACAATACACCTTCCTCCACTTCCATCAAGGTTCCGACGGCTGAGAAGGGGATCTCCTCAAGCTCAACTTCCCCTTCAGTGATGTAGTAGGCACTCTCTGCGGTATTGATATCCGCAAGGCAGTCTATCGTCACGGATTTCCCGGCGACAAACTGATTCTCTCCAACTGTGATTGTGCTGAAATAGAGGTCGGCTATAGCATCTAGGGCGAATGTTTCTTGAGCAAATTCTCCGTCCAAGGAAATGTCATTAGCTGAAACGTCCATAGTAAAATCCGCTCTTTCATCCTTTACTGTGGTGCGGACATTGGTAAGCGTGACCCCTTCGAGGCTAAAGGAAAAATCACCTCCGCCATCGTCTTCGGACTCCTTCCAGAATCGGTAGTTTTCTTCTCCCGAAATGGTACGCTTGATGTGCAGTTGCGCATCTTCTATACTCAGGTCTCTGACGATATAATCACCACCCAAGAAGTCGAACAAATTGAATTGGAGGTAAACTTTTTCAGCGAAAAGAAGGGTGTCCCTTTCGATGAACGTCTCCTCAATCATTACCTTGTTGCAAACGAGTGATGCTTGGGGGAATTTGTCCCATAATGTCATATCCATGTCGGCCACTTGTACTTGCGTGACCAAAGCATCTTCCAATTTGGCGAGAGCAAACTGCTCTACCTCCTCTTCATAAATAGCCCCCAATACCGCGCCAGTCGCTAAAACAAGTAGAATAGCAGCGAAAAGAAACAGTGATATTTTTTTAATACGTTTCATGGGTAATCCAGGATTTGAAAAACTATTGCAAAAACAAGGCCGTTAATTCTAGAGAATTCGAAGTATCAAACAAGGAAGTGTTTATTGGCTAAGTACTGAACGATAGAGGGTTAGGCGAAAGTATCTAGAGGAAGGGATTAACGAATTCAGAGTGAAGGATTCTAAATACAGAGGTGATGAGATGCCTTGCGAAACGCCGTGTTTCCTTTGTGTGTCTTTGGGATTCTATTTCTCATCTTTAGACTCTCAATCTTCCCCCCATGAAAAAACGAGAATTCATCAAAATCACAGGGATTGTTGGCGCAGGCATCGCTCTTAGCCCAATCGCCGCATGTAATTCAGCAGCCGATCAAAAGAAGGAACTAACCCTAGGGGAGAAGCCCCATATTAATGAGTTCACCCAGTTGGATTTAGGGTATGATTTTACCTCTCTCGAGCCGGTTATCGATGCCCAAACTATGGAAATCCACTATGGAAAACATCATGCGGGCTATATCAGGAAGCTCAATAAGGCGCTAAAAGAAACAGGCGATTATAAAGGAAAAACCCTTCGTGAAATTATTTGTTCGGTCACCGAAAATCAAACCGGAATCCGCAACAATGCTGGCGGACATTATAACCATTCGATGTTCTGGAAGATCATGGCGCCGGGCGGAGGAGAAGGGCCAACGGGAGCTTTGGCCGATGCGATAAATGGATCGTTTGGAGATTTCGACACATTCAAGTCTGAATTTTTCTCAGCTGCTAAGACGCGATTTGGGTCAGGCTGGGCTTGGTTAAGCGTCGGAGCAGACAGCAAACTTTTCGTGAGCTCTACACCAAACCAGGACAATCCCTTGATGTCATTTGCTGAGCAAAAAGGAACGCCGATTTTAGGAATCGATGTGTGGGAACATGCCTACTATCTCAATTACCAAAATCGACGTGGTGATTATATCAAAAGTTTCACCGACATCATCAATTGGGATAACGTCGCGGAAAACATGTGGCGTACCGGGGGCCGCTAAAGCCTTGTCAGTGACCCTTGATAAGAGAAGAGTTTCCTCTTCACCATCTTCTTAAACTCTCTATTTGACGGATTGAGCTTGACCTGTATTCGCTTTCCATCTTCGTCGTACGTGATTTCTAAATCGGTTAGTCTATCCAGCTTTTTAATTAGGCGATCGTCGTTGATGTTGATGCTGTATATGTCCAACGTGTTTTCATCTAATTGTGCAACGTAGAGTTCCCAGCCGGCGTCGTTTTTCATATTGAGAAAGATGTGATCTTCGTTTGTTCGGATTTGAGTCTCAGCATCGTTTTTCATGAGTTCATCATCCTTAAGAATGCCGTTGCTGTCGACAATCCAATTTTCCTCATTCTCATCTATCCACGTTCCGTGAAATTGCCTCGGAATATTTTTTTGAAGCTGTGATTGGCGTGGCATCGGCTCTTCGAAAACAACGTCTGCAGAACATGATGTAAGAAATATAGCGGCAGCGATAATGCCGTAGGCCAAAGGATTCTTGGTCATATTTAATTCGGTTTGGTGATATAAAGTTAACTATGACTGATGGACGATGTTTCACTCTTGCTTTGAGATTAACAATTTTTCGGGGCGCTAAGCAATCCACACCCCAGCAGCGACAGCGATTACACCGACAATTAAGCAGTAGAGCGCGAAGTAGCTGAGTTTACTTTTCTTAACGATAGCGACCATCCATTTACAGGCTACAACTCCTACCACGAAGGCAGTTACGAAGCCAACGATGAGCGCCATTACATTAAGCCGCTCTTCACCACCTTCTTCTACGAAGTCTTTTGCTTCGATCAACATACCGCCGAAGATTACAGGCAAGACCATGAGGAATGAAAACCTCGCGGCTTTTTCTTTGCTTATCCCTAGCAATAGTGAAGTTGCGATGGTAGATCCACTACGTGAAATACCAGGAAGAATGGCGATAGCTTGGGAAATACCAACGATGATGGACCTTCCCTTGGTCATCGAGCCTTCACCGCTGCTATAACGGTGAGTTATGTACAGTAATACAGCCGTGACAAGCAGCATACAGCCGACCAAAATGACTTGGCCTTCAAAAAAGGTATCGATAAAGTCTTTGAAGAAAACATAAGCCAAGAACACAGGAATCATTGAAAGAATGATCATCACGACATACTTGGCTTGCCAGTTCCATTTGAACTTAAACAAACCCGCAACAAGGTCTTTGATGTCTTTCCAATACACGACCACGGTACTCAAGCCGGTAGCGCCGTGTAAGACGATGGTGACCAATTTACTTTGATCGCCCTCTAGGTCAAGCCCAAAAAGTTCTTTAGCAAGCTCGAGATGCCCGCTGCTGCTTACGGGTAGAAATTCCGTTAAACCTTGAATGATCCCGAGAATAAGCGCTTCGAGAAAGCCCATGCTACAAGTTTAGGAGGTGAAAGTAAAGTGACTGAATCTATGGCTTTGTACTCCAGTAACTCATGCTTTTAGAGTCTTGGACTCAGTTACAGCTGACCCCTTTGACATTATGCTAAAGAGGATAAACCCATAGCCAAACAAAACCACAACCGGAGCAATACTTATGCGTCTTGGGCTGAAGATTTCAGCTTGAATATCTGTTGCTGATCGAATTTGGTAATAACTGTTGTCAAAGGCTTCGTCACCAATTAGAGACAGAATCTCAGCTTTGATTTCGTCTTCGCCTGCAAAATCTTGGTTTCGAATTGATTCGAGCTTAGACATGAGGTCCGCTGGGACGGCAAACTCACCCTCGGCGAGCATATCAAACGAAGCATCATTAAGGGAATAGGTGCCTGCAAAAACAGTTGGATCATCACTACCGCCGCCGGACATGAGCATAAATCCAATTACAACGATGATGATTCCTCCGAGGAGAAGTAGATAATTTCTTTTTTGAAAGGCGAAATCCACCTTAGGCGCTTCGGTATTCATAAACAATCGATTCGGGGCAAATATAGGAATGTGGACGTGAGCAAGAATCTAAAGGCTGCTAAACGGTGCTAATGAGGGTTAAGAAAGGATTTAATTACCAAGGGGATCACAAATCCGCGTGCTATTTTACTTTTAACCCGCATCCTTTAAGCCTAGTATAATTGATCTTGTCTCAGCCGAATAAACTTTGAGACAGCAAAATGAGTGGAAACCCAGGATATCAGGACTCCCATTACGAGTATTAAACCAAACATAGGGATGTAGTAATTCTTCTCCACTATAATTTGCGTTATAGAAGACAATTCCCCATCCCTCGATACATACAGGAGTCCGCTGATGATGCCGATTGCTAAAATTGACGAGAAGAGACCAATCCCGATTCCCGTCCAGATAAAAGGTCTACGTATAAAACCTGCCGTAGCCCCGACTAGCTGCATACTTTTGATGATAAATCTTTTAGAGAAGACCGCTAGGCGAATCGTGTTGTTTATCAAAGCTACCGAAATGAAGAGAAGGAAGGCCATGAGAATAGCCAAGCCTATAGTCACTTTAGAGATGTTACTGACCACGCTAGCAAAAAGATCCGGCTGGTATACGACTTCCCTAACACCAATATTTGACTGGAGTTGGGCAACGATCCAGTCGAGGCTATCGGGCTCAGTATAGTTTGGCTGCAAGTGCACTCGGAAAGAAGCGGGAAGAGGGTTTTCTCCCAGAAATTCGACAAAATCCTCTCCCAGAGTCTCCATATGTTCAGCCGCAGCTTCATTTTTTGACACGAAAATCACCTCTTGGGTAAACCGCTTTCCTTGCAGAAGCTTTTTGGATTTGATCACCTCATTCTCAGGAAAGTCGTCGTCGAGCATCACTTGTACCTCAATACCAGACTTCATCCCATCACCAATACCCTTGGCGCTGAAAAAAAGGAGGGACATCAGCCCTATGGTCGTGAGCACAAGCGTAACACCCAAAATCGTGCTGAAGTTGGTAGTTATACTGCTTTTAGATGTCGTTTTGAAAGTGGATTTCGACATGCCTCAAAATTGGAGAATACGGTTGAATCAAAGAACGGGGTCATGCCACGACTTATTACAAGGGTTGTGTTGAACACCCGTGTCTTTTATGTTATATACTCACTCAACCGTTCTGTGGACATGGTTGTGTGATGTCAGTTCTCGGCGATTAATTGTTCTGCGGATCCGATACTTCGAGTACAGCGCCTTCGAAGTGTACATCTTCACCAGCCATTGGGTGGTTAAGATCAAGAACGATGCTGTTGTCTTTATTTTCGACAACCACACCCATTACTTCGTTTCCTTCATCATCTTCCATCGGCACGATCTCTCCTTCAGCGATAACTTCTTCATCTACACCATCTTCATCTAAGAACACTTTTTTATCAAACTCAATGAACAAATCCTCACGGTCTTGCCCCCAAGCATCATCACATTTAATAGAGATTGAGAAGTTTTCTCCTGCTTTGAGACCACTGAGGCCTTCTTCAAACTTTTCCAACATCATTTCTTCTCCGAAGACGAATGTGAATGGATTGTTTTCAGCTGTTTCTTCTACCATTTCGCCATTTACATCGCCGACAAACAGTTGGTACTCAATAGTTACGTGTTTTCCTTTTGAGATAGTCATAGTGTGATTTTGAGCTCGCGAAAGTACTTCTTTGCCTTAGTTATTCGAGTATAATTCGGTCAATTCCGCGCCTAGACTGACATTGGTCTGCTCATATCTCGTTAATACGAAGAGAAAAGTAGTTTCCAATTCATGTATCATCGACCCTAGAAATGGACCCAAAAAGACTGCTCAATTATTTTCTGAATGGCCTCTTGCTGAGTGTGCCTCTTGTTGTGGTTTTGTACGTGATTTATCAGCTCTTCATGTTCATGGATGATTTGATTCTTCCGTTTCTCAACCCTGGAAAAGAGCCCGCGGATTATAATTTCCGAGGTTTTGGTTTCGTGATCCTAGTAGCCGTGCTTATGGTATTAGGTTACTTTGGCAACACGTTGATTGCGAAACCAATACAGCGATCTATCGATCGTCTTTTGGATCGAATCCCTTTGATTAAAACCTTATACAAAGCGATTGCTGACCTACTTTCTGCATTCGTGGGAAAAAAGAAACGGTTTAATCAACCAGTGCTTGTCAAGATCAGCAAGGATAGTAATCTTCAAAAGATCGGGTTTATCACAGACGCTAATTTGAGTCAGCTTGGGGATATTCGAGGTCAGGTGGCGGTCTATTTCCCACACTCGTATGCCTTTTCTGGCAATTTATTCATTGTACCAATTGAGAACGTGAAACAGCTGGACCAGAACCCTGCAGACGTAATGAAGTACATCGTATCTGGCGGGGTTTCAGAGATGGAGGAGAATGACGAAGAATAAGGTCGCCGATTTTGTTCTGCTCCATGCGATTGTCCTGATCTATGGTTTTACCGGAATTCTTGGTAAGATAATCACATTGCCTTCTGATGCCTTGACGTGGTGGCGAATGTTGCTGGCATCCATTGCCTTAGTGGCCTATATGCTGGCCAAAGGAATATTTCGCCAGCTTCGAGAGGGCCCCACTTGGACAATCGCTTTTGTGGGCGTTATCATAGCGGGGCATTGGATCACTTTCTTTGAAGCAATAAAACTATCCAACGTTAGCGTTGCTTTGGCTACAATGTCCTCTACAGCATTGTTTGTGGCAGTGCTTTCGCCCTTGTTTGGTAAAAGGAAATTCGAAAGCTATGAGATGATTCTTGGCCTCATTGCAATCGGTGGACTGGTACTTATTTTTGGATTTGAAACAGAGTATTGGCTGGGAATTACTTTAGCCCTCGTTTCTTCATTTTTAGCAGCAATTTTTACGCTAGCCAATGCTGAGCTAATCAAGAAGGCTACAGCCACGGCAATTACGACTACAGAGATGATGGCGGGCGCGGGAGCCTTAACTGTTTATCTCGCCGTCACAGGAAAGATCGACGGGTCATTTTGGGAAATATCATCGAGCGACCTTTTTTACTTGATGCTCCTTGCAATTGTGGCCACAGCTTTTGCATTTGTGGTTAGTGTAGAGATTATGAAACGCTTGAGCCCTTTCACGGTGGTGATCACGATTAATTTGGAGCCCGTTTATAGCATTATCCTCGCACTCATCATCTTTGGGTCGAGTGAGGAGATGTCAATGGGTTTTTACGCTGGGGCCGTGATTATCGTGGCGACGATCTTTGCCAACGCATACTTGAAGTCCAGAAAGGGGCGAGAAATTTTCTAAAAACAAAAACCCCCAACTCCAAAGGAGATGGGGGTCTTCAACCGCCTAAGCGGATATAAACTTTTTATTGCTTGAAGATCCAACCCAAGCGCAGTGTCCCTTGAGCCGCGATACCAAAAGCACTCTGGTCTCCATTAATCCAGTTTGGAAGTAGATCTACATTGTCGTCTGTGTTGCCTGAAGCGGAAAGACTATAAGCGACATCATCAGAAACTGAATGTACCTCATCCTTAAAGTTAGTTTTTCCGAATCCAACATTTATTTCACCCCCTAGGTAGATGTTGTCAGCGAAGTAGTAATCAAAACCAAGAACGGCTCCGACACCGAAAGTTGACTGAGTTCTTGTAAAGGTCTCAGACCATTGAACAAACTTCTCATAATCAACAACGTTGTCGATATCGTTAGGCCCCCACATCTCTGTTTCATCAGAGCTCTTTCCGGTTGCAAACATTATAACACCACCGATATAAGGGCTTAGATTATCAGTTCCATCCATGTGAATTTCAACACCTGGAGAAAGGCTGAAGAGCGATGATTTGGTGATTTCGTGTAACTCAGGGTTCAGTTGATCATCTAGAGCGATGTCGGAAGGAAGTGTGTTTGGCTGATCGATAACGTCACGATTTGTGCTTGAACCGTAGTTGATATTAGCTCGTATCGCCATCGTTTCGCTAACAAATAGACGACCTCTTATTCCAGTAGTGCTCATAGGCGCGTTGCCCATAGGAGTAAATTCAACTTCGAGAGTGATGTCACCGCCGATTTGTTTTTGGGCATCAGCATTAGTGAAGCAAAAAGCTGTGCATGCCAATAGTACCAGTATTTTTTTCATAACATTAAATTTAGATTTAACACGTGTTAGAATTCGCAATAAATGAAAAATGCAAGCCATACATTTCAGGCTATCCATAGGTTTTTAACAGCGCATTAATGAAAAGGGTCGTCTATTGAGGGCGTAAAAGTCGGAAAACACGCTGGTTTCCGAGACATAGCAGGATAGACGCGGGTTCTAATGTTGAATATTCAGATTATCCGGTGTTTACGACTTATTCTACCGTGACTGATTTGGCCAAATTCCTCGGTTGGTCCACGTTACAGTCACGCATAACTGCTATATGGTATGAAAGAAGTTGCCATGGAACTACCGCTAAAAGAGGGACCAGGCTGTCCGCAGTTTTTGGAATTTCTATCGTGTGATCCGCAAGGCCCTTGACAGTTGTGTCACCAGCCGTCACAACGGCGATAATTTTACCTTTTCGGGCCTTCACTTCCTGAATGTTACTCACCACCTTTTCATAACTCTGGTCCTGTGTTGCGATCACAAACACGGGCATTTCTTCGTCGATAAGTGCAATTGGCCCGTGTTTCATTTCTGCCGCAGGGTAGCCTTCAGCATGAATGTAGCTGATCTCTTTGAGCTTCAAAGCACCTTCTAATGCCACAGGAAAGCAAGCTCCCCGCCCCAAATAAAGTGCGTTTGACGCGTTCTTATAAATAGCACTGATGTACTCGATCATATCGTTCATCTTTAGAACTTGATCGATCTTTTCTGGAATACTGTTGATCTCAGCCAACAGGCGGTTAAATTTCTCTGGTGCAATCGTCTTACGCTTTTGAGCAACGCTCAAAGCCATAAGTGTAAGAACGATCACTTGCGCCGTAAACGCCTTGGTTGAGGCGACACCAATCTCTGGGCCAGCGTGGGTATACGCTCCGCTGTGAGTGGCTCTAGAAATAGTTGATCCAACGACGTTGCAAACACCAAAAATGTGCGCACCGCGTTCTTTTGCCATTTTGATTGCTGCGAGCGTATCGGCAGTTTCGCCCGATTGACTGATTGCTACGACGATGTCATCTTTGTTGATGACTGGGTTCCGATAACGGAATTCCGAGGCGTATTCTACCTCAACAGGGATCCGGGCAAATTCTTCAAACAAATACTCAGCCACTAAGCCTGCGTGCCATGATGTGCCGCAAGCAATGATTATAATCCGCCCAGCATTCGTCCATTTGTGCTCAAACTCTTCAATTCCCCTCATTCGGATGATCCCCCGGCCCTGGTTCATACGACCGCGAAAACAATCACGGATTGATCGTGGTTGTTCATAGATCTCCTTGAGCATGAAGTAATCGTAACCTCCTTTTTCCAAAGCCTCAAGTTGCATCTCAAGCTCGTGGATGTATGGGGTTTTTTCTTGATTCTCAATCGTGACGATCTTCAGCCCTTCAGCCTTGTCAATCAAGGCCAACTCTTCGTCTTCCATGTACACAACATTCTTTGTGTACTCCACGATTGGCGTGGCGTCCGAACCGACATAGAAGTCTCCTTCTGCACCAATTCCGATTACCATTGGGCTGCTTTTTTTTGCCGCAATGATTTGAGTGGGGTTGTCTTTATCAATGACTAAGATGGCATAAGCTCCATGTACTTCGGTGAGTGCGATTCGAACAGCCTCGAATAAGCTAACGCCAGCTTTGTTCTTAATATCTTCGATGAGATGTGTCAACACCTCGGTATCTGTGTCACTCACAAACGTGTGACCACGGTTGATCAATTCCTCTTTGATCGTTGCGTAATTTTCAATTATCCCATTGTGGATCAGCGCTAGGTTTCCATCACCAGATTGATGTGGGTGAGCGTTGATGTCGTTAGGAGGCCCATGGGTAGCCCATCTTGTGTGGCCAATTCCAATCGAGCCCTTCTGGTTTTTTCCTTTGGAATAATCGGTCAGATCTTGAACCTTTCCTTTGCATTTGTATACGTTGAGATCGTCTCCGTCGATGAGAGCAACTCCCGCGCTGTCATAGCCGCGGTATTCCAAACGTTGTAGACCTTTAATAAGCACGGGATACGCAGATCCCTCTCCGAGATAGCCAACTATGCCACACATAGATAAATGAGTTGTGGATTAAAAAAGAAAATAGGAAACACAAACATTGCCTCAAAGGTAGTCATACTAGTTACCCGCAATCGTGTGCGTAAGAATCAGTCTCATATTGGACGAGGATTCGTCAGGGTCAACCGATGGACCGTGGAGCACGAGTCGATTTAAACTCGGGTCAACGAAGGTGTTGGCCAGAGCATAGCGGTCTTCAATCATAATCCAGAGCTCAGGCGTTTCAATATCTCCTATGAGTACGTGCTCCAAAAACCTTCCCACATGCACCCGATACTCCTTATTCACAGCGTCATAGGTTCCTCCAGCATTAAAGTTTGGAATAAGATCTTCTGGGAGAAGGGCTGTAGCATCTTCAAGAGGTCTGCGGAGATAGATTTGGCTTGGCATATCGTTTCGCTCTGTGCCTTCCTTTACCGGGATAATTAGCTCGGCTTTGTTGATCACCACACCTGGAATTTCAAGTAGGTCTTTGATAAAAGGAAACTCAACTCGCGCTGCTACATTAGCTCCGCCTTGAGAGTATACGTATGGGTTAGCCTCAAGCGTATCTGTAGCGTTAATCCCAGCAATAGAGTTACTTCTTGAAAAATTGGTTTGATAATGTCTTGAACACAAATCATTAATGTTAAACACAAAGCTTGTCGTGTCTGGCTCATCACCATTTAGATCTCGGTAATACATCGTCAAATTGGAGTTGGCATCAAGCAGATTGAAGCTAAACACGCCTCCGTCAGGAGTAATCGGCGATATTTTAAATCCTTTGAAGTATTCAAGAAAAGACTCGTTATCTGAGAAAGTTTCAAGCCCCGACTGGCTTAGAAACTTTGCTCGAGCAAAGCTAGTGTCCAGGTGAAGCCTCATTTGCGGAGGCAATGAGTCCTCACCAATGATTACCCAATCCGTGTAGTTTGGGGTGACCATGCGGCGGTTTGGATCCATCAAATCGGGAGTAAAAACGTTTAGAGTATGATGGTTGTAATAGGTTGAATCTTGAATGTATTCGTCGTCAATTTCCTGAACCAGGAAGTTCATTGGACGGGTGTTTCCATGGTGAAACCCACCATGCTCAAAAGTTAAAACGAGCGAATCGACATGAATTAATTCTGAGTAACCGAAATCTACATCGTTGGAAGAAAGGCGAATCTGGGTGTACATATCGACATTAGCTTGGCCCAACTCTGGATCAACGTAATTACCGAGAAGGGTAAAAAGTAAATCGTCCGTTCGAAGAGAGTCTAAGACAATTGTCGAAGCCGAAATGGAAACTGTGTCGATGATGTTGGCGCCTAAGAGATCCTCTACAGGCTGGATTCCTAGTCCAATGTTCTGTTCGGGTCTCGTGCAAGCGTGGAGCGCTAAGATTCCGAGCAAAAGAAGAGCGGCCATCAGGGGCCGCTTCAAAGTTGTATGCATATTCAGTATTACATTACTCTTCAACGAGTATCGACTTTCCCTCGAGAACCTCCTCGTACAAAGCCGCGACGTCGTTAATGAAAATATCACCGCCCTTGTTTTCAACCGATAGTGTATCCGTATCATTTATGAAAGACGTAATTTCTGGATCGATATTATCATGCCCATGAATCACGGCATCAGAATATTGAATTGCAAGCTTGTTCAAGTTGTTCAAAGTGGGGTCCTGAATCAACTCAAGATCTTCTGGGGCAACCCCATCATAACCAATTTTCTTGATTAAATCTGGATCGAGCTTGTCAAATTCTTGCTCGTAATCAGAGTAAACAACCTTAGCATCTGAGAAGTGTGGATCCTGGTTGTACACTTTTTTGAGGTACATCGGCATCAAAGCCGTCATCCAACCGTGACTGTGGATGATGTCAGGAGCCCAACCGAGTTTCTTTACTGTTTCCAAAACTCCTTTTACAAAGAACATTGATCGCTCATCGTTGTCTTTAAAGAAATTACCGTTCTCATCATGCAAAACAGCCTTCCTGTGGAAGTATTCTTCGTTGTCGATAAAGTACACCTGCATTCTCGCTGTAGGAATAGAAGCGACCTTGATGATTAACGGATGATCCGAATCATTGATGATCATGTTCATTCCAGACAAACGAATAACTTCGTGTAACTGATGGCGTCTTTCGTTGATCTTACCGTATCGTGGCATAAACACACGAATCTCCAATCCACGGTCGTGCATGCCTTGAGGCAACTGTCGTGAAATTCGGGAAATAATAGACTCAGGTAGAAAGGGAGAAATCTCTTGCGAAACGTAAAGGACTCTTATTTTGCTCATACCAGGCTCCAATTTTTCAGTCAAAAAGTTCAACAAAAATAGGCATTTAAGCTCGGGTATTCAAATTATTCATATAGATTGCGCCCCCTTGTGCCCATCTCAAATCGTCGGGTTTTGCAGGTAATTTGCTCAGTTTCAGACCTCAGGGATTCAATCTCACCCCTCCAATTATCTTCCAAGTCCATAGGCTTTGTGCCTACAATGGGGGCCTTACATGATGGTCATTTGGCTCTAATCAAGCGTTCAAGGGCGGAAAACGACGTTACAATCGCTAGTATTTTCGTCAATCCGACACAGTTCAACGATCCCACAGATCTTATCAATTATCCCCGGACTCTGCAAGCTGATTGCGCCAATCTCGAAGAAAACGGGTGTGATATTGTATTCACCCCTACTGTGGAGGAAATTTATCCAAGCGGCACCGCCAAAATTCAGGTGGATTATGGCCTTTTGACCAACACTCTTGAAGGGGCTCTGCGAGAAGGACATTTCGACGGCGTAGTGCAAGTGGTGCGTCGATTGCTTGAAATTGTCACATGCCAGAAAGCGTATTTTGGAGAAAAGGATTTTCAGCAGTTGGCCGTTATTCGACACATGGTTAAATTAGAATCCATACCAACAGATATTGTGTCGGTTTCAACCATCAGAGAAACAAATGGGCTTGCTATGAGCTCTAGAAATAGACATCTTAGCGACTCGTCTAGATCGGCCGCGCGGGCAATTTCTAAGGCGCTCTATACATGTTCTGAACTCCAAAGCTCATCAAATCTGTTGGAGTTGAAGCGTGATGCTATTCAATACATGAAAGATAAAGGCGTTGAACCAGAGTATTTTGAAATCATCAATCCTGACACTTTTGAGGTGTTACTTACTTTGGAAAATCAAAAAAAAGCACGAGCGGTAACAGCTGCTTTTGTAGGTGAAATTCGCTTGATCGACAATATGGCCGTTGGTGTGACAGAAGCTAATAGAATAAGTGAACCGCAGCCTTATTAATTGTATACCTTTGCACTTCAAATTGAATTGATATGCTCAACTATGTTTTAGCATGGGCCCTAGGGCCAACGGAAATGATTATCATCGCTCTTGTTCTTCTTCTTCTATTCGGAGGAAAGAAAATTCCCGAATTGATGAAAGGCCTGGGAAAAGGGATGAAAGAATTTAAAGACGCCTCTAAGGGTGATGAGAATGGCTCTACGGAGCAGAAGATTGAGGACTAATCGTTTTCCCACTTAGGCTCCTCTTCAAAAGGCTTGTGGCCCAGTCAGCTTCTTTTGGCTACTTGCGAATAACAATCTCTTTCCTACAACGTACTTTATATAAATTCGCCAGGTTGGTGAATGGATAACTGCGGTATGATGAGGAAATCGACAATCTTATTTCTTACTATTTGCATTAACGTCGCTGGATGGAGCCAATCCAAAGACTCTGTAGTCGTAATTGAGGACGATCCAGAAATGGCGTTCATCGATAGCATGTTGGTGGCAACCTACATAAATCACTTCTGCTTTAGCACAGACACAGCTATCCTGAACATCTATGGATATGCTCCTGATTCTGTTCCCCAGATTTCTCAAGAACAAATACGGGCTGATCTTGCGTTGCTCGATGCGGAGACGCCAATGGCGTTATCCTACAATTCGGATGTTCAGAAATTTATCAATCTATACATCGGTAAGAGGGGACGAATGACCTCGCGGATGCTGGGCATGGCGGAACTGTACTTTCCTATGTTTGATCAGGTTTTTGACAAATATGACATCCCTTATGAGATGAAGTATTTGGCGATTGTAGAGTCAGCCTTAAATCCTCAAGCTCGATCACACGCAGGAGCCGTCGGCCTCTGGCAGTTTATGCATGCCACAGGTAAAATGTACGGCCTCAGGGTGAATTCCTATCTCGATGAGCGAATGGATCCATGGGAAGCAACTGATGCTGCTTGCCGATATCTTCAAGCACTTTATGATCGTTATGGCGATTGGGATCTAGCTTTGGCTGCATATAACTGTGGACCCGGAAATGTGAATAAGGCTATTCGCCGTTCTGGGGGCAAAAAAGATTACTGGTCGCTTCGAAACTACCTTCCGAGGGAGACAAGAAGTTATGTCCCGGCTTTTATTGCGGTCAATTATGTGATGAACCATGCTGCAGATCACAACATTTTCCCAACAAAACCTTCGCATACATTCTTTGAATGTGATACTGTGCAGGTCAGAAGAACATTGAAATTCGACCAAATCGAGACATTTACCTCAATTCCAACCGAGGAATTGATATTTCTAAATCCGAGTTACAGACGAAATGTGATCCCAGGCGACGGCGCAATTCACACACTCCGGTTGCCGATAGAAAGTGTGGGGGTTTTCTTAGCCAACGAAGACAGCATCTATGACTATAAAAAGGATATAGAGCAGGAATTCGCTATGTCTCAGTCAGAGTTCATTTACCGAGTTAGAAGAGGGGATGTGCTGGGGAAAATTGCCCAAGATCATTCGGTCAGGCTATCGGATCTAAGAGCATGGAATAATATCCGTGGGAACACCATTTATCCAGGTCAAAAGCTGACTATGTACTTAGACGGAAAGAAGAAAAGTACTTCACAGACAAAACCAACGAAAAAACCTCTAGAGCCTTCGCCCGAGACCAATGACGGGATTTACAAGTACCACACGGTTCAAAATGGCGACACGCTTTGGGATATTGCCAAAATCTACGATGGCGTATCCGTGGATCAATTATTGCAATTGAATAGCGGGCTCAACAACAAGAGATTGCAGCCTGGTCAAAAGATTAAGATTCAAAAGATCAGCTGATGCGAAACTCCTTTCTGCTCCTGATTAGTTCAATCGTACTGTTCTCCTGTTCGGATGAGCCAATTACCCAACAGGATATTATCCCAACTTCTGTGGGTTTGCACGGTGAGGTTGTTGTCGTAATGACGCAAACTGAAAAGGACGGACGACCAGGGGAGTCGATTCTCGAATTTCTTGAAGCCCCATATCAACGTCTTCCGCAATATGAACCGATGTTTAAAGTCGTATTTCAACAGGTGGAGACCTATAAGAAATTTTACCAGAAACACCACTCGGTGATCACGGTTGATATTCGAGACCATATCGATTATCAAGATGGAGGGTGCATCAAAGTGAGTCGAGATCAAGAAGCTGTGGGACAGGCGAGATACGTGATGGGGGCTAAGAATTGGGAAGACTTTGCTATTCTGTGTGAGGAAAGAGGAGAAGAGCTGGCTAATTCAATTCAAGACGAACAGCGGAAACGTGTTAGGAAGCAACTTAAGAGATACCACAGCAAAGAACTTCAGAAAGTGCTACGCGATACCGCTGACCTTAAGATAGACATGATCAAAGGGCTGTTTCTTGCTGAATCGAGAGATAACTTTACATGGCTCAGAAAGGGGAGGAGCAAGAACAATCCGGAGCTTCAACAGGAGTATTACATCTACCGTACACCCTACAATTCTGATCAGGCATTCAGCCTTGAGAGGCTAATTCAATTACGTGATTCAGTATTAAAAGAACATGTGAAAGCCAATGTGCCAGATGGTGAAATGTCAACGGAAACCCGATTTGAAGTGGTGCTTGACACGATCAATCACAACGGTGAATTTGCCACGTTGATGAAAGGTTTGTGGAAGATCCCAGCCAAGTTTATGGGAGGGCCATTCGTAAGTTTAAGTTTTCTCGACGAGGAGTCGAAAAACATCATTACCATCGAAGGAAATGTATACGCGCCTCACGACAAGAAACGGGAGTTTATGCGTGAAATAGAGGCCATAGTTCGCACTGCGGAAGAGCTCTAGCGACGTACCTGGAAGCCTGTGCTGTCGAGAAGGTCACCTTCTGATCCAACAATCGACATGACGTACTGTCCGTTGCTTAAATCTTGTATGTCTTCTGTCAAAAGGAACTCACCAGCATTTAAAGCACGACTCATGGTTTTCATTAAACGCCCTACTTGATCCAGAAACTGAATCTGCACCTGCTGAGCCTCTTGAACATACCCTTGAATTGTCAGCTCATATTGAGCTGGATTTGGATAAAGCGCAAATGCAACGTCAGAGGGCGGACCTTCTATATTTACCGAAGGATCTCCATTTGCTATGGCGTATTCTCCCGGCAACAAGCGGTCGATTTTAATTGTTCCTGTGGAGCTAGTCAAACTACCAGCCAGAAGCGTATAGTCTGAATAAACCTCAAAGTTTTCGCTTGGATTTGGGCGATACACCAAAACGACATCTTCTTCATCTACACCAACGATACTGTAATCAAGATCGTCAGATGTGATTCCGTCATACATAATTCTTCCTGCAAGCCAATACTCTTCTGGAAAGATCCCATCAACTCTCCAGTAATGGCGATCACTGATCTCCCAAACCTCTTCGCCTAGCATCTCGTCAGGAGCGGCCCAAACATGCTCGATTCTTACTAATGCGGAGTCCGTCATTTCCTCTTTTTCCAACCGGAAATTGACCCATGGAAGTTGTTGGTTGAATGGCTCGATTTCATTCAGGCGAACAGTATAATCTAAGCGAGCTTGATTGAGCTTGTTCCCGTGATTGAGAATGACCATCTCGACACTCTCTGCATCAGTATCTATCGTCACTTGATCTTGCTGCCCACCGACAGTCACAAGATGATCCTCTGCATTCCATGATTGATCTACAATGCCAATGTGAAGAGGCACCTCTTCGTGGTAAGAATTGGCTTCGTGAAGTTTTTGTTGAACATCGATGTCAACGGTCCCAGCAGCTTCGTTAACAGTGTATCCGTCCGCTACAAAAACAGAATACCCCGGCTGGTAAATCCATGCATCAAAGTAAGGATCCAAGTCAACGCCCGATTGATCTTCTAAAGCTTCTTTAAACTCGTCTGGATAGAATGAAGTGTAGGCGTAATTTTCTTGCACGCCGGTCATTGCCTGTCTGAACATTTCATCCCCAAGATATCCACGCAAATTGTGAAGGACAGCCGCTCCCTTGTAGTAGGTATGTCGACCGTAGATTTGAGAATCAGGAATGGGGGACAGCTGCTGGTATCCGTTATCGTCGATATGTGCCTCGTTGAGAACATATTCGAGATTGTCCTTTACAGCTTCGATGAACGCTTCTTCACCATCTTTAAACTCTACGAATAAGTGGGCACTGTATTCGGCGGGACCTTCCTTGATCCACATATGGTTGTGCTCAGCCAATGTGACCACATCTCCCCACCAGTGATGACCTAGTTCGTGCGTAAATAATCTTCCATTGGCCGCCAAACTAGCGTTGACCATAGAGTTTGGATAGGCGATGTTTTCGGCGATTTCTAAGGCTCCGTCGGTCGTCATGATATACCCAACACGGTCCCATGCATATGGGCCAAACCAATACTCGCATGCGTCGATGGCGTAGTTGAGCTCGACAAAGATGTTTTGCATTGCTGGAAGCTGAGGCGTTCTAGCCGTGAGCGTTACCGGAATATCACCGTAGGCTCCTTCGTGGGTATACTCGAAGCTATCGTAGTCCGAGACAGCGATTCCAGAGAGGTAAGTAGGAATCTGATGGTCGAATAGGAAATGCCGCATTACAGTGTCGCCTGCTAATTCTTGTTCATCAATGAGTTGACCCTGGCAGTAAGCCACATGGTTGTTGGCAGAAGTAATGTGGTATTCGTAGCTCGCTCTCTCGAGAAAAGTGTCAAAACAGGGGTACCAGACTTTGCCAAAATTGGGAGGGATACTGGTTAAGCCAATTCCCAAGTTGTAGACGTAGCCGAGTTCAAAGTAGAACCCTCCCCAATATGGATCCTTATGTGGACTTCCGTTGTAAAACACGGTTAGATCCAACGTGTCACCCATAGCTGGTGAATCAGCGAAGTTGATGTGAATACACTCATTATCATAGCTGAAATTTAACTGCCCTGAAGCATCAGCAATCGAGTCTATATTCAATTCGAAAAGATCAAGCGTAATTGAATTGAGGCCTTCGAATTTAGGGCTGTAACTCACGGTTGTCCAGCCGTCGATGATTTGGTTCGATTCATCTGTAACGTCGAGATATATGTCGTAATGCACGATGTCAAAGGTGTCGCTCCTAAGAATGCTGGCTTGCATCATCGCCTTTTCTGCATCTGTCATCGCCTTTGGCTTTGGCATTTTGCCGCTGATCTCATGGCAACCCATAAACTGGGTTTGAGCAAAAGCACTAGACGAAATAAGCAGAATACTCAGGAGTAGAAATCTTTGCATGACCTTGGTTGTGAATTCACGCAAATATTGAAATAATGTAGCAGTTAGCCTGCTGCAATCGTTTTCATGGGTTGGAAGGGAGTGACGCAGGGCTATATCAACAACACAACGGATCCAAACGTAATGGCAACGTAAACGGCAAATGAGAGGATGGCGAGCACCAATGCCTTAATGATTGTCCACACGTAATTGCGATTGTGGAAACTGGTAATGCTGTAGATGATCCAGAGGACCATGACGGGGTATTTGAGATGGTCCATAAAAGGGCTGATGATCGTCAGGGGCGTCAGCAATGCGCCAAAAAACACAGAATGCGAGACAGTGTAAAACGTGTGGGTGACTCGTTCGGCATAATTGTACGGTGACTTATAGAAAAACAGCCTGTCGAAGGCAGCCATAACTACTGCCCAAACAGGTAGAAAGTAGTTCACATTTCTGGAAAGGAAATGCCCCGCTCGTATTGATGGATTGTCAGGCATGTTTTCGAGTTTCTGACCTTGCATTTTCATAGCGTTGTCCACAGGATCAAAGTCTAGAAGACCGCGAACGACAAAATAAAGGAGGACGGTAAAAATGAAATACTGAAATGGTTTGTAGTAGTATTTTCGCTTTCCTGCGATGAATTCGCGGCTTAGTCGACCTGGATTTTTGAAAAGCATGACAAATGTGTGCCACAAGGGAGACTCCAAGGAGAACATAAACGACAGTCCGTCCCGAATGATATCGCCAATAGAGAGACGTTTTTCTATTCGTTTTTGTCCGCATGACGGACAAAAGTGTTCAGAGGTATTGTGACCGCAGTTGAAGCAGGATTTCATTTAGGAAATGTACAAAGCAAAAAACAGGGCGCGAGTGACGCCCTGTTTAAAGTCATCTCGTTAGGATGTGTTTTCTTGAGTAAGAAAGCGAGACAAAGAGTAATTGTTCTGGTTATTCCGTTGTCCGTTGAGAACCTGACGCTTATAGAAAGGTGTTTAAGAGTAAATAAGGGCGCTAACCACTCGGTTAGTTTAAACCACCAATAGGCATGAACTTAGTGTAGTCCAGCGGAATTACTGATGCCGGATTTAGAAATTCTTTGATTGCTTCATTAGATGGATTATCTCTCCCCTCTCCCTTAATGAGAGTGAAGAAGTTTGCGTGTGTTATGAGCCGAAATTTGTTGAGTGGTTTCATCTCCCCTAGTTTGTGTCGTTAAGCGACGTCAATTAATTTGGTTTAGACCGCCGTTGGACTTGCAATCTTGACCCAAATATTCCAAGACTATTCCCAAATATTTTGGACCAATGTGAATTCGGTCGAAGGA
>Ga0206679_10000274_pt1 | contig 42666 bp, 34 predicted proteins | sample M110012015metaG_FD_155464 | JGI IMG/M metagenome (GOLD analysis project Ga0206679, IMG submission 155464) | Ammonia-oxidizing marine archaeal communities from Monterey Bay, California, United States - M1 100m 12015 | ecosystem: Environmental > Aquatic > Marine > Intertidal zone | place: USA...
AACAGCATGTAACTACGATTCTACTGCAGGTTGTGATGATGGTTCATGTTTAGAAAACGATGAGTGTGGCAACTGTGGTGGTTCTGATACTGCAGGTTGTACTGACTCAACAGCATGTAACTACGATTCAGCTGCAGGATGTGATGATGGATCATGTGACTTTGCCTGTCAAGGTTGTACAGATTCAGGAGCATGTAATTACGATTCTACCGCAACGACAGACGATGGATCATGTACATATCCAGGATGTAATGATTCTGTAGCATGTAACTACGATTCAACTGCAGGATGTGATGATGGATCATGTGATTACTGTTCATGTGACGGAGAAACAGAAGTATCATTCGAATACGTGTGGGATGGATATATAAGTGAGGCAACTGTGAATCTTTATGACGATGCAGGTGTCCTAGTATCTAATCTCGTGTACGTTGATGGTGGTTCTATATGGTTTGATGGTTATGGTGACCTCGACTTTGGCGTGGGTGGTACTGGTGCTGATCCTTATAGTGAAGGATATTATGCTAACGGAATAAATTTATCATTGCCAGGGGGTACTTATACACTTGAGTTACTAGATAGCTATGGCGACGGATGGATTTGGGACGGTATTTATGGAAGTGCTACAGTAAGTGATTCAGACGGTGTTTTATTAGATCTCGTTTGGGATGATAATAATGCTGGGTCTATTCTTACTGGAACCTTCACTGTCGAAGAAGGTCCTGCTAACCCATGTGGTTGTACGGATTCAACAGCATGTAATTACGATTCAACAGCAGTTTATGACGATGGGTCTTGTGTGCTTCCTGACGGATGTACCGATTCAACGGCATGTAACTACGACTCGACAGCAACGTGTGATGATGGTTCATGTTTAGAGAACGATGAGTGTGGCAACTGTGGTGGTTCTGATACTGCAGGTTGTACGGACTCAACAGCATGTAACTACGATTCAACTGCAGGTTGTGATGATGGTTCATGTTTAGAGAACGATGAGTGTGGCAACTGCGGCGGTTCTGATACTGCAGGTTGTACTGACTCAACAGCATGTAACTACGATTCAACAGCAGGTTGTGATGATGGCTCATGTTTAGAAAACGATGAGTGTGGCAACTGTGGCGGTTCTGATACTGCAGGTTGTACAGATTCAGGAGCATGTAATTACGATTCAACTGCAGGTTGTGATGATGGATCATGTGTGCTTCCTGACGGCTGTACCGATTCAACGGCTTGTAACTACGATTCTACTGCAGCGTGTGATGATGGATCATGCTGCTATGACAACTGTATTACACTCGAAATGTTTGATTCATACGGTGATGGTTGGAATGGAGCGACATATGATGTTTCACTTGCCGGAGTGTCTGTTGCTTCGGGAGCTCTAGCTGGAGGGTCTTCTGGTTCTGATATCCTTTGCCTTGCAGATGGTTGCTACGAGATCACAGTAGGTGGTGGAGATTACGATAGCGAGATCGATTGGACACTTAACGGTGTTGATGGCGGCTCGGTTAGCGGAGGTGCTCCAAATGTTGCTAGCTTCGGTATCAACTGTGATCCTTGTTCTGATTGTCTTGACAACTGTATTACACTCGAAATGTTTGATTCATACGGTGATGGTTGGAATGGAGCGACATATGATGTCTCACTTGACGGAGTGTCTGTTGCTACGGGAGCTCTAGCTGGAGGTTCTTCTGGTTCTGATATCCTTTGCCTTGCAGATGGTTGTGGCTACGAGATCACAGTAGGTGGTGGGGATTACGATAGCGAGATCACTTGGACACTTAACGGTGTAGATGGCGGCTCGGTTAGCGGAAATGCTCCAGATACTGTAAGCTTCAGCATCAATGGCGCTTCTGGATGTACAGATTCTACAGCATGTAACTACGATTCTGCAGCTTGTGTTGATGATGGTTCATGTTTAGAGAACGATGAGTGTGGCAACTGTGGCGGTTCTGATACTGCAGGTTGTACTGACTCAACAGCATGTAACTACGATTCAACAGCAGGTTGTGATGATGGATCTTGTGTGCTTCCTGACGGCTGTACCGATTCAACAGCATGTAACTACGATTCGACAGCAACGTGTGATGATGGGTCATGTGAGTTCGCATCATGTTTGTGTCCTGGAGATTTTAACGAAAGCGGAGTGATCGGCATATTTGATCTTCTCTTCCTTCTAGCGCAATTTGGTTGTACTTCAGATTGCACAGCTGATTTGACAGGAGATGGAGAAGTTAATTCTCAAGACCTCTTGGCATTCTTGCCTTTGTTCGGAACGAGCTGTCCATAATCAGTTAGAATAGAAATTAAACTAAAAGCCCCTCTCCAATTTGGAGAGGGGCTTTTTACTGATGTGATTATTAAATACCTATTAAGAATGACTGAGATTAACCAGATGAAATATTTAACTACGATTTTTCTTTTTCTCATATGTTTAATGGCTCACTCTCAAGACGGATGCAGAATGCCTTCAGCATGCAACTATGATCCTCTAGCCACAACGGGCGATATTTATGAATGTGATTGGGCTTCTTGCTATAGCGCTTGCAACTACGACCCAAGTGCCTGTAACTATGATCCGAATCCCACTGTTCCGAATATGACTCTTCAATCCAATATTTGGGACATTCCAGATCCAATGGCCTGGGAAAATATTGGCGATTTCTTATCGAACGAAGCAAATACTGCAGGTATTACTTTGCCTGCTGAGTGTGATATGGGATGGTTTTGTTGGATTAATATATTGGGCTTTGATGGAAGTGGTGGCTGTTATGATGAAGGGTATTATAGCTCATGCGAATGCGCAGCTGAAGCTAATGCAAACCCGTCTTATCCTGATTTTGAAGTTCAAACATGTAGCTATGGCAGTGCTTCTTGGACAGGACATGGCACAGGAAGCGATGTTGTAACCATAAACTATCCATGTACTGAATACGGTTATTACGATGGCGGTACAGGCTGGTGCAACATTACAATTTACATCCCGAGCGGAATGGAACATTTCCACCTGCACAATAGCACAGGGTGGAACGTGTACAATGTTTACTATAACTCTGCAACAACAGTCTTTACATATGACTTCAGCACGGGATCGCCTACACTGAACACATTTGACGATTATATATCTGAACCATTTTGCGGCGCGTGCACCGTTCCTAATGCCTGTAACTACAATCCTAATGCGACAGTTGACGATGGCTCATGTGTGGTTCCGTATGTTGGCTCATGCGAATGCGCAGCTGAAGCTAATGCAAACCCGTCTTATCCTGATTTTGAAATTCAAACGTGTAGTAATGGCAGTGCTTCTTGGACAGGACATGGCACAGGAAGCGATGTTGTAACCATAAACTATCCATGTACTGAATACGGTTATTACGATGGTGGTACAGGCTGGTGTAACATTACAATTTACATCCCGAGCGGAATGGAACATTTCCACCTGCACAATAGCACAGGGTGGAACGTGTACAATGTTTACTATAACTCTGCAACAACAGCCTTTACATATGACTTCACCACGGGCTGGCCTACACTGAACACATTTGACAATTACATCTCTGAGGCAGGTTGTATGGATACGACAGCATGTAACTACGACTCAACTGCTGTATGTGATGATGGATCATGTGTGCTTCCTGATGGATGTACCGATTCTGTAGCATGTAACTACGATTCAACAGCAGCATGTGATGATGGATCATGTATACTTCCTGACGGATGTACTGATTCAACGGCATGTAACTACGATTCAACAGCAGCATGTGATGATGGATCATGTATACTTCCTGACGGATGTACTGATTCAACAGCATGTAACTACGATGCCGATGCTGTTTGCGATGATGGTAGCTGTTTAGAGCTAGATGAGTGTGGTAACTGTGGCGGCACTGCAACAGCTGGCTGCACCAATATTTCTGCTTGTAATTACGATTCAGTTGCTGGGTGTGATGATGGCAGTTGTGAATACCTGACTTGTCGTGGGTGCACGGGCCAGATGGCTTGTAATTATGATTCCAATGCATCAATTGATGATGGCACATGCGAGTATATCTCTTGTGCTGGCTGTACAATTTCGTCAGCGTCTAACTACGATTCGACTGCAACAATTGATGATGGGTCATGCGTGTTTGAAGTTTGCGACATCACTATAGATAATCAAGATGCTTTTGATGCTGGAGTAGCGTCAGTAGTATGTCCAGATATCACATCAGACAACCAAGCGGTTTACGATGGAGCTTATGATGACGGTGTAGCTTCTGTAGAATGCCCTGAGGATACTTGTCCAGAAGATTTGGATAACGACGGGATAGTGAGTGTACAAGACGTTCTCTTGTTCTTGGCAGCTTATGGCAATATCTGCGAATAGAGCAATACATAAGATACGAATAAAAAAAGGGGGCTTAAGCCCCCTTTTTGCATTTAAGACATCTTCGAGAACAGGTTTCTTACAGAAGCTCCAGCAAGCTATGGGGTACTCCAGTCTAGCTGTTGCTTTAGGCTACTTGATAGGGCTTGATATCCCTCAATTAGCCATCAGGACATGCCGAAGCTTTTGATATATTGCAGATAACTCAAAAGCAAACAATCTTGTTGGGGATGTCATCAATGATGGGAACATCGATAATAACGGAACCATCTGCAATTGTGATTGCATCTATAGTGGCTCCCTGACATTGAAAATCGAATATAAATGAAGAAACTCATTTTTACAGGGCTTCTGGCATCTGGCATGCTAGCTTCTCAATGCCAAATTTTACTCAACGAAATCCAAACCAACGGTGACGATATCGTGGAAATCAAAAACCACGGCGCCATGATGGTAGATGTTAGCACCTACCGTCTTTGTTCTTGGCCGACCTATACAACGATCGGCGACATGACCGTCATATCAGGTTCAACCAATTTAATGCCAGGAGCACTAGTTGTTCTTTCTGGTCATGCCATGGGCGACATCGATGATGAGCTTGGACTGTACCTCGACAACTCATGGAACAATCCTGCTTCAATAGTCGACTATGTTGAGTGGGGGTCAACTGGACATACCCGCAGTTTTATAGCTCAATTAGCAGGAATATGGGGAAGCGGCGACTTTACCGAAGCTGCACCAATGGGCACCACCCTTGCCTGGGATGGTGACGGAAATTTACCCGCAAATTGGATGGTTGGCGCTGAACCAAGTTTTGGTCAGGAAAACCCGACCGGTGGTCCATGTGATGATGCATCTTGTACGGGTTGTACCTATGCTGCTGCAACGAACTACGATTCTACTGTAATCATAGATGATGGGTCATGCGTGTTTGAAGTGTGTGATATTACATCAGATAATCAAGCGGTTTATGACGCAGCCTTTACAGATGGAGTGGCGTCGGTTGTGTGTCCAGAGGATTCTTGTCCAGCGGATTTCGACGGCAACTTAACAGTCAATACATCAGATTTGCTTGACTTCCTTACCTACTTTGATACCGACTGCGAATAAGAACTACATAAAATATGATGGTGAGGAGGGGGTTATGGCCCCTCTTTTTTTGCCTTACCCCATCACTCCGCCTGGGGCTTTTAGCCCAGCTGCGTGAGACAGCCTATCCATAGCCACCATGTATGTCGACTCTTTGGGTAATAGCTGTTACGTTAGGCTATTTAAGGGGGTTAGACATCCCTCAGCTAACGCAAGAGGATATGCCGAGGCTTTGTTAGTATTACGAAACTTTAAATAAGAAAAGGGTTGCTCATTAACTGAACAACCCTTTTTTAATACGTGTTAGTGCTTATTACAACTTAGCAACTATGCCGCCTTGAAAAACGCCATGTCCAATTCCACCTTCGACGAATGCTCCGATGTTATCAGTAAACATAAATCTAGTTCCAAATCTTAGCATTAAAGAAACAGGAATAAGAGCTTCGAACCCATCAGGTTCGAAATCAGGATTAGCATAATCCCACTCTCTATTTACCATGCGGTAACCAATACCAAAACCTAGGTAAGGGTCAAATTTGTCATTATTTCCAAAGTGAACATTTCCACGTAAGTTCACAGTTAACTTCGTCTTTTCGTAACGTGAAGTTCCTTCTACAAAAAGAGAGTCGCTATAGCTATAATAACTGTCAGCGTAGTCAAGCTTTCCCACAGAGTATCCAACATCCACACCAATACCAAACTTGTCACCAACAGCATATTCGTACACAAGGTTAATAGGACCCAGGTTAGATGAGTTTACTCCTATTACACTATCAGCAACAACAGAAGATGGGTTGAAAACAGAGTACCCATATCCAACGTGGATAAAACTCTTTCCTGACTCAAATGCTTGAGCTTTTGCAGAATTGAACCCCATAATGAGAAATGCTGCAGCAACGATTGTTATTTTAAGTGATTTCATGTGTAAAAAGTTAATTTATACTATGAAAATTCATGCAAGGTTGGTAAAAAAAAAGGAAATACTACAGTAAATCAAAAAAACAACTATGACATAAGCTATAGCGCGCTTGTTCATTCGTTTATCACGGAATCTCTTCGGTGGATTTTAGGAACGAGAATACCCACTGCGGTCAAGCTGAGGACCTCAGATACTTTAAATTAAAGTTGAACTTTAGAAGTTTGAAAAGAGAATTGGGTCGCATTTGAGAAGGTAATTGCCCTTCAGAAATAGGAGAGAATCACTTAAGTTTGCCGCCCCTTATAAATGGGACATTAGCTCAGTTGGTTTAGAGCGCCACCTTGACAGGGTGGAGGTCACTGGTTCGAATCCAGTATGTCTCACAACTTAAAGCCCCTTCGCCGTTAGCGGAGGGGCTTTTTTTATGGATTTGGAAAAGACGAGCTTGCTCGAATTTCTGCAAATCCATAAAAAAGAATGGGCTGACGTAGGAAGCCTAGGCTTTAAGTTGTTTAGTCCCCTCAAAGGATCAACGACCGTAGGGAGTTAATCCAGCTTGCTCGAATTTCTGCAAATCCATAAAAAAAGAATGGGCTGACGCAGGAAGCCTAGGCTTTAAGTTGTTTATCCCCTCAAAGGATCAACGACCGTAGGGAGTTAATCCAGCTTGCTCGAATTTCTGCAAATCCATAAAAAAAGAATGGGCTGACGTAGGAAGCCTAGGCTTTAAGTTGTTTAATCCCCTCAAAGGATCAACAACCGTAGGGAGTTAATCCAGCTTGCTCAGTATTCTTGATGAAGAATCAAGAGCGCTTGATCCGTCAGTATTTCTTTGACTGGGAAGGCTCACATTCTCAAGACGATGATGTGATTAGGGTTATGTTTAGGTTGTGCAAGTTCTATGAGCTCAACAAGACGTAAATCACGCCACAAAATAGAATTCCACCTCCCATAGCCACTTTTGTGCCGAGGCTAGAAAGACCAAAGTCTTTAGGGTTCTTTCCAATCCAAGTTTTAATACTTGAGTAGAGTAGAGGAACTATCACTGTTAGGACTAAAAATCCGGCAATGCTGAGGCTTTTCTCGTGAATTTTTATTTTTCCAAATGCCGCCCAGATTACTCCCGCAATCACCGCCGAGAGCAACACGATCGTGAATACTTTGGCCACGGTAATTCCATAGACGCGGGGAAAAGTTCTAAATCCCACTTCCGAATCGCCATGAAGGTCCTGTATGTCTTTCTGGACTTCTCTCGCTAGCGTGAGTACAAAGGCGAAAATCGCAAACGCCAACAGCCAGCGCCAAATGGCGAACACCAATTCAGTGAGCCCATCAACTGCTCCGCCATATGTGCCCGATAAATAGAGTAATTCAAACACTCCTGCCCAGATCGGCACCAAACCGACCATTAAGGCGACCACAAAATTTCCTAGGAGAACTTGCTTTTTTAACGAAAGCGAGTAATACCAAAGACTTCCTGCCATGAATACAGGGATGATGCCGAGAATTAAAACCCCCGACTTCCAACTGACGAATAGACCGAGTAAGACAGCTAGAACGTTGAATACGTGATGCGCCGCAATAGCCACCCTCCGTTTAACCGTCTTCCCGACAATCACCTTTCGTGGTTTATTAATGCGATCGACTCGCACATCGAAGTAGTCGTTGATGATGTTGCCAGCGGCGGCCAGCAGCACAAAGCACATGACGCTAGCAAAGAAGGTCCCTTCAGATAGTTGGAGATCAAAATTCACGTGCGGTTGCCCTGTTAGCATTGGCCGCACGATACAAAAGCGCATCGCATACATCGTTAACGCGATGATTATCAAGTTGGCAGGTCGAGTGAGTAAGATGAAATCAGTAAACGATCGCATGTGAGCAAAGGTAGTCAGAGACCTGATTTAGAATTCAGATAATTATTAAATTTCTAACCTGTTCATTGAGGATTCAATGATTAGCGAAGAAGAACATAGCATCCCGACCATCATGGTACTAGGTAAGCACCTGTATACGGTGGAGCACGTGATCAAACTTTTGCGAGCTGATGGCTACGAGACCTTGTTTATGCTCGAAGAGTACGAGGAATTTGACCGTAGATTGCTTGAACAAGAATTCAACATATTGCTGATCGTAGGTAGCATAGACCCTCATTTTCAGGCCCGCATTATTCAGAAAGTCGAGGTCAATAAAGAGAAAGTGAAAATTCTCATTCATCATGGCGGTCCAGCTACTATTCCTGCTGAGGTTAAGAGCATTCTAGAAGGATAGATGTTTAATTTAACCGTGCGCGGAGACGCTGAATCATCCTCCTCTGGCTAGATTATTTGACTATCCGAAAGCAGCGGGAGTGCACAGGAATGCAACTTACATTTCCATCTCAGCACACTTCACTCATAAACTTATCTCCTCTATTCCTAAATCCTAATCCGCATGCAACGACGCTACCTTTACCATCTCGTTATTGCCATCGCGATGTTGTGCGTATTCAAATCCAGGGTGAATGGCATAAGCACCTACTTCTCCAGCTTTATTGACAGCTAGGTAGCCGATTTGAAAATCTTCTTCGTTTTGACCGGCAGCGATTCTTCGCACCCCTTCTTCACAAGCTTCTTGGGGTGATAGCCCCTGACGCATGAGTTCTACTATCAGGAATGAGCCGCAAGTTTTTAGCACTGCCTCGCCTAAACCAGTTGCTGTAGCCGCTCCGAACTCGTTATCGACAAATAGACCAGCTCCGATGACTGGGCTGTCGCCAACTCGGCCACGCATTTTAAAGCCTAGTCCACTCGTGGTGCACGCGCCACTTAGATTACCCTCTTTATCCATTGCTAGCAGACCGATCGTGTCGTGATTCTCGATGTTGATTATCGGTTTGTACTTTGCCTCTTCCAGCCATTTTTCCCATCGCGCTTTGGCATCGGGAGTCAGAAGGTCAATTTCTTCAAAGCCTTGTTCCTTGGCAAATTGCAATGCTCCGTCACCAGCCAACATGACGTGCGGAGTGTCATCCATAACCTTGCGTGCGACTGAAATAGGGTGGAGGATGTTCTCGAGATAGCTTACAGAGCCTGCATTTCCTGTTTCATCCATGATGCACGCATCTAGTGTGACTTTGCCTTCACGATCTGGGGTCCCGCCAATTCCTACGCTTCCACCGTTGGGATCCGCCTCTGTCACAGAAACACCTTGCTCAACAGCATCCACAGCCCGTCCGCCAGATTTTATTATATCCCAGGCGGCCTCATTTGCTGCAAGGCCATGATACCATGTGGAGATAACGAGACCGCCTTTGAAGCGTTTTTTTGATGGAGCGATTGACTCGATTTCAGTGGGAAGTTGAGGAGCTCGATTTCTTCCGAGCCAATACCCCGCAATAGCTCCTACGGCTGTGGTGATGCTTCCAACCAGGAAATTTCTACGGCTTGACATAGTTGAGATTTTAGAGCAATATAGAAGAATCGAAAACGATGGACGGCACTTTGGCCTCGAGTGTAAAATCTACTGCTTCTTTTTTCTGTAGAAGAGTATGATCAGTACGGGTAATAGTATCAAGTCGGAAAAGACGGCGAATACCAAGGTCATCGATATCAGCAGACCGATGTAAAACGTGCCTAGAAACTCAGAGAAAACCAGTGATAAAAATCCAGCAGTCAGGATCAAGGTTGTTACTACGATAGCTTTTCCCGTGCTGATATACGTGCGTTTTAGAGCATAAAGCCAATGCTTGTCTTTGCCCAATTCTAGACGGAATTTGCTCAAGAAATGAATAGTGTCGTCGACGGCTATACCAAAGGCTATAGTGAAGATTATCGCGGTTGAGGCCTTCAGGTAAATACCACTAAAACCCATAAATCCTGCTATCAGCAACAATGGCAAGACATTGGGTATCAGAGAGATAAGCACCATCTTCCACGATCGGAACATGATCATCGCTATGAAGCCAATGATGACGAAGGCTATGGCTAAGCCCTTAAGCATAGTACTGCTAAGTTGCTCGTTATTCAAGTCAATCAAGTGGCCTGTGCCGGTCAGTGTTATTGTGAAGGGGGCATTTGCATGATTTTGGGCCAAGTACTTTTCAAACATCCGATCCTTTTCGTCGTAAATCTGCTTGCCCAAATCAGGCATCTTACCCGACATTCGTGCCCATTTATTCTCAGGGCTATAGACCAAATCCATTGGGTTTTGACCGCTAAATTTTGCGATTTTCCCGATTAAATCGTCTAGATCTTCTTGAGATTCTGGTAGCCGAAAATGGTTGTCGGCACCACCTTTGAGTGTTCGGTTTGCCCCAGAAATTGCGGTAATTGGAGTGAAGAACGATCCGATACCATATACGTCTTCAAGGTAAGTCTGGATTTCCGTCATCTCTTGCAAAGTTTCTAGCTCGTAAAAGGCAGAAGAATCTTCAAACAAGACAGCCACTTCAACTCCCCGTGCGCCAGAAAAGTTGTCAGCGAAATAGTCGAATTCTTGTTTCAAGAAGTGATCTTCCTTGAGGTCTTCTAAAATGAAATTATTGACCTCGACTTGGGTTGCTCCCCAGATTCCAAAAGCGATTATGGCAACCGACCCGATAAGCACCGTGCTTTTGTTTCCCAGAACCCATCTAAGCGCATTGTGCATCCATCGAGTCCAAAAAACTTCCCTCGGATTGGTTGTTCGGACCGCTGGCGCGCTTCTCAGAGCAAGAATGGCAGGCAGGAGACTGAAGGCAAGGATGTATGCGAGAAAAACACCAATCGCAGTGTAAAGACCGAAGTTTTGAATCGGCTCAATTGATGAGGTCATGAGCGTTAGAAAACCAATTCCCGTGGTCAGAGAAGTTAGGAATGTAGCCACTCCAATTTCCTTGAATGCGATTTTGAGTGCTTCCATTTTTGTTAAGCCAGAACGCAGCTCTTCAAAGTATTTTGAAATAATATGGACCACATCGCTCATGCCGACAACGAAAATGATCGTCGGCAATACGGTCAGCATCACGTCAATCTTCTGTCCGAGCAGGTACATTACCCCCAAATTCCAAACGATAGCAAGCAGCACGACCATCAGCGGTACCCAAACGCCCCACCACGATCGAAACGCGATGACGAGGAAGATCACAATCATGAGCATGCTGAGCCCCATGAAGAGCAACATTTCATGTTGCATCATGTCGATGTATACGTCTTGACCGATGCACCTTCCAATGACATGACTCTCGTCAAAATCGTAGGAGTAAACTAACTGTTGAACATCTCTACCTAAAGTGTCACAGGCACTTTTGCTGAGGTATTCTTTGTGTAACACTTGAATGCCAACCGACTTCAAGTCGGGGCTGATAAAAGTGCCAATGTACTCAGGCCGAGTGATGAGTCTTGCGGAGTCTCGCAGCATTTTCTCTTCCGTCGAGTAATCCAGAATTGGTCTCGAGAAAGGCATGCCACCCGAGATTATCGGCTCGGTAAAGTTTATGGCGCAGTAAACGCTCTCGACGTATTTGAGATTCTCAATAGAATCGGCCAGCGCAGTGATCTCAGCCAGAAACTTTCGGTCGAAGATGCCAGCCTCGCGTTTGGCGCCAATGATGATAAAATCGTTGTCAGAACGAAATGATTCTCGGAATTCAATAAAGAAGGCGGAATCGGGATCCCCCTGTGGAAAGAACTTTTCAAAATCATAATCAAATTGAAGTTCTGACGACACGAAAATGGAGCCAGAGGTCAAAACGAAAATGACCAGGATAACTAGCCGACTGAGATGTTTGATTTTCAAACTAAGGGATTCACCAATAGAACAATAGAGGACAATAATAGTTCAGAAAGCGATCAGGCTATTCCGAAAGTGAAACGTTTATTGCAATAGGTGTGAAGTTTTGACAGATGCCTTGAGAAGGATGGAATTAAAACCCGGCAGCGTGAAACACCCAAACCAAAACCTAATCCATCAATAAAAAAGATTTGTCCCGTCTATTTGGATAAAGCCATGGGCCCCAAAGAAAAGCCCCGTGCGTCAGCTGACGCACGGGGCTTAAATATCTAGTAGGTTTAGAGCTATTTCTTCTCTTCTTCCTCCTCTACTTCTTCAAAGTCAACATCAGTAACTTCTTCGTTACCATCTGCATCAGCTTGGGGCTCAGCTCCCTCTGGCTGACCTTCTTGCTGCGCAGCGTACATCTCTTGAGACGCAGCTTGGAATACTTCCTCGAGCTTCGACATTGAAGAGTTTATTGCGTCGATGTCCTGAGAACTGTGAGCGGTTTTAAGCTCAGCTAAAGCATCTTCGATAGGCTTCTTCTTGTCTTCAGGAATCTTGTCACCAAACTCGCTAAGCTGCGTTTCCGTCTGGAAAATCAAGCTATCCGCTTTATTGATCGTGTCCGCTTTTTCACGAGCCGCATTATCAGAATCCGCGTTGGCTTCAGCCTCTTGCTTCATTTTCTCTACTTCTTCGTCTGTCAATCCAGATGAAGCTTCGATACGAATCGTCTGCTCTTTGTTTGTCGCTTTGTCTTTAGCTCCAACGTTGATGATTCCGTTAGCGTCTATGTCAAATGTCACCTCTACCTGAGGAACACCTCTTGGCGCTGGTGGAATACCATCCAAATGGAATCTTCCAATTGTGCGGTTGTCACTAGCCATTGAGCGTTCTCCCTGCACCACGTGTATCTCAACCGATGGCTGATTGTCACTCGCTGTAGAGAATGTCTCTGACTTCTTCGTTGGAATTGTTGTGTTGGCTTCGATCAATTTTGTGAATACACCGCCCATTGTTTCGATTCCAAGTGAGAGTGGAGTAACATCCAAAAGAAGGACATCTTTCACCTCACCCGTCAATACACCGCCTTGGATCGCTGCACCTACTGCAACTACCTCGTCTGGATTAACTCCTTTCGAAGGCTCTTTCCCAAAGAATGATTTTACCGCATCTACGATCGAGGGAATTCGAGTAGAACCACCTACAAGGATCACCTCGTCGATATCGTTCTTACTCAAGCCAGCAGCTTTAAGCGCTGTTTCACATGGCTCAATACTTCTCTTGATCAAACTGTCAGCGAGTTGCTCAAACTTTGATCGGCTCAACGTGCGTACCAAGTGCTTTGGAATACCGTCGACTGGCATGATGTATGGCAAGTTGATTTCTGTCTGGCTTGACGCTGACAATTCACACTTAGCCTTCTCTGCACCTTCTTTTAAACGCTGAAGTGCCATTGGATCCTTAGTAAGGTCTAAGCCACCATTTTCGTCTTTAAACTCTTGCACCAACCAATCGATGATGGCCTGATCAAAGTCGTCTCCACCAAGGTGAGTGTCACCATCTGTAGAAAGCACTTCAAATACACCATCACCAAGCTCGAGGATAGAAACGTCATGTGTTCCACCACCAAGGTCGAATACAACAATTTTCTGATCCTGTGCTTTCTTGTCGAGGCCGTAAGCCAGGGCTGCCGCCGTAGGCTCGTTGATGATTCTTTTAACAGTTAAACCTGCTACCTCACCAGCTTCCTTAGTCGCCTGACGCTGTGCATCGTTGAAGTATGCAGGAACAGTAATAACCGCTTCTGAAACTGAAGTTCCTAAGTAGTCTTCAGCTGTTTTCTTCATTTTCTGAAGAATCATCGCCGAAATCTCTTGCGGAGTATATTTTCTGTCGTCGATCAAAACACGAGGTGTGTTGTTGTCTCCCTTTACTACTTTGTAAGGAACACGACCGATTTCCGTAGAACACTCGTCATACGAGTTGCCCATAAATCGTTTAATCGAAGATATTGTCTTCGTTGGGTTGGTAATCGCTTGACGCTTTGCCGGGTCGCCTACTTTTCTTTCTCCACCTTCAACAAAGGCTACCATCGAAGGCGTCGTGCGCTTCCCTTCACTATTTTGGATTACGACTGGTTCGTTTCCTTCCATCACTGCTACGCAGCTGTTGGTGGTTCCTAAGTCGATGCCGATGATTTTACTCATGATCTTCTAAGATTTTACTTTTTTGTTCTAAAAACTGTCTCGATCTAGTCAATCTCTGTGCCATCCAGATTATGGCATGATTGTCAGCAATTTTGACACTATTAGACTGACAGCCTGCGCCAAATGAGGCTTTTGGGCTGACAAATTGGCGAAAGAACTGATCTCAACGATGCCTTGTCAATACGCGCTTCTTAATCAAGCACAAACTGTATAGCTTATCCCTTAAATTAGTCGCAGAATAATTTATGAATGACACCTGAACTGACTCAGATTGCCAATTTCATTAAGCTTGCAAAAGTGGATGGGGAACTAAACCAAAGAGAGGTGATGCTTATCTATGGGATTGCCCACAAAAATGGGGTCAGCAAATTTGACATGGACGAAATTATTGAACGAGCCGATTCAATAGAAACCAGTGTTCCTGATAACGAATCTGATAAGATTCGGTACTTCTATCAGCTATTGGTCTTGTCAGCCGTAGATTCAAATATCGACGATGACGAAATCACGCTATTAAAGAAGATTGGCAGCGAACTTAAACTCGATTCGGCGAAGGTTGTAAAAGCGATTCAGTATGTCTTAAACAATGAGACGACGGATTTAACTGATGACACGTTAGCAGAAATAATAGGATAAATGCCAGTATACATAGATCAAACAGGTCATAAAGTTCAACTTGATTCCAGTCCTCAGCGGATAATCTCGCTAGTACCGTCTCAAACCGAGTTTCTGCATCATATAGGTCTAGGAGATCGCATCGTTGGAGTTTCAAAGTTTTGCGTTCATCCAAAACCTTGGGCTTCCAAAGTGAAAAAAGTCGGTGGGACCAAAGACCTCAAACACGACGTCATTGCGGAGCTGGAACCAGATTTGATTATCGGCAACAAAGAGGAAAATACGCAGGATGATATTGAGCGGCTGAGAAATGAGCACCCGGTGTGGGTCACCGAAGTAAATTCTATTACCGATGCGTTGTCAATGTTTCAAAACCTAGGCAAGCTCCTTGGCGCTCAACGTGAAGCTGATCAATTGTCGCGTGACGTGAAGCTGGGATTCAGCGGCCTCAAGAGATTCTACGGGCAAAAAATGGCCTATCTAATTTGGAATGAACCGATGATGACCGTTGGTAACGACACGTATATCAATGATGTGCTGCGCGTTATCGGCTTGAAGAATGCATTTGCTGGTCGAGTGCGGTATCCAGAGGTGAGTTGGGAGCAACTTGCCGATCAACGACTCGAATTTCTATTTCTTTCTTCTGAGCCATTTCCGTTTTCCAAAAAGCACATTAAAGCTTTTCAGAAACGACTGCCAAACACGAAAATCGTGCTAGTAGACGGAGAGATGTTTAGTTGGTATGGAAATCGAATGCTTGAAGCGCTAGATTATTTTGCTGATCTCAAGAATCGCCTTTCCAAGCGTTGAGTTAAAAAGAATACGATTACCCATAGCCCGTCCCAAAAGCAATTCCGACATTTCGCTTCTGTACATGCGATTCACAATCTCTATACTATTTTTCCTTTTCCTTGGCCTAATCTCTAGCAATTCCTATAGCCAAAAAGTAGGTGTTGTGCTCAGTGGTGGCGGATCGTCTGCCATGGCTCATGTTGGGTTTTTGAAAGCTTTGGAGGAGAATGACATCCCTATTGACTGCATCTGCGGGACCTCAATGGGAGCGATCATCGGGGGTATGTATGCGAGTGGGGTGCCTGTCGCTCAAATTGATAGCATCGTCAGATCCGACGATTATCAAAGCATGGCAACTGGTGAATTGGATGAACGCTACCAATATTTCTTTAAAGAACCCTGCCAAGACGCTTCAATGGCAACGATCAAGTACGGCGGTGAAGGGACAATTCTATCTCAAGGATTACCAACGAATCTTATTAACCCAGTTTTACTTGACTACAAACTCATGGAAGGGTTCTCACAGGCTTCGGCTGCCTGCGACTATGATTTTGACCAGCTGTATATACCTTTTCGTTGTGTAGCCGCGGATATTGAGAAGAAAAAAGAAGTGATCTTCGACAAGGGGCACCTCAATGTTGCTGTTAGAGCGAGTGCGACATTTCCTTTCTATTTGCATCCAATTCGAGTTGATGGTCAACTCCTATATGACGGCGGACTCTACAACAACTTTCCTGTAGCTGTGATGGACTCTGTTTTTCATCCCGACATCATATTAGGATGTAATGTTTCGGAGTTGATTAAGCCACCCAAGGAAGATGACCTTATATCTCAGATAGAGAATATGATTCGAGTAAAGAAGGACTACACAGCTTGTTGTCCCGATATAATTGTCGTTGAACCAAAGACAAACTTGAGCACCTTCGATTTTGATAGAATTGATGAAGCCGTGGCAGCCGGTTATGCAGAGGCTAATATGAAAATGGATGCGATCAAACTCGAAATTCGAAAGCGCCGAACGCTGTCCGAAAAGAACGCCGAAAGGCACGAGTTTAGAGGCAAGTTCAAGCCGTTGGTTTTTGATGAAATTACTATCGACGGTCTCGACAGACCGCACAAGAATCAAGTGCATAAGATTGTAGGCAAAAAGGAAGAAACCGTCGGTATCGATCGCTTAAAGACGAATTACTTCCGGGCTTTTGCGGATGACAAGATTCGCTCCATATTCCCAATCGCTTATTCTCAAAAGGAGTCAGGGTATTTTAGATTAAACTTAACTGTAAAAAAGGAGAAGGATCTCTTTGTTTCCTTCGGTGGTAATTTTAGTTCAAGGCCTATAAACACTGGTTTTATCGGACTTCGCTATCACCTGTTTGGTAAGACCGCGGCAACGTTTTACGCTAATTCCTATTTCGGAAAATATTACGGTTCGGTAAACGCTCGCCTTCGATTTGACTTCAATGGCACTGTGCCGATTTCAATAGAACCTGGATTCACTTTCAATCGTTGGGATTACTTCAGAAGTTTTGCCACTTTTTTCGAAGATGTGAAGCCTTCTTTCATCGTTATGAACGAGCAATTTGGAGGAGCTAAGTTCATGGCACCTGCAGGAAATAAGGGCATGATCCAGTTGGAGTTGAATTATATGCAGCTGGATGACGATTACTACCAGACTCAAGAGTTTGTCTCTTCCGATACGGCTGATAGAACGCGATTTATTGGTAATGTAATTGAGCTCATGTATGAGCGAAACACACTCAACAAAAAGCAATTTGCGGATAAGGGTACTTTGCTACGGTTCAAGGTGAAAACCACTGGCGGAGAAGAATTTTCGTTTCCGGGGACAACACATGAAGTCCGAGATACAGTTAGCCAATTGCACCGCTGGTATCTAGCGAAGCTAGAATACACCAACTATTTCCAGAAAATTGGTCCGGTTCAGCTTGGCTTGAAAGTAGAAGGAGTTGCCAATACACAGACATTCTTCGAAAATTTCATTGCATCAGTGATTAGCGCTCCGTCGTTCAATCCGATACCTGAAAGTCGAACATTTTTCCAAAACCAGTTTAGAGCTCACAGCTATGCTGCGGGCGGAATAATTGCGTCTACTGAGCTAGTTCGAAATCTAAACCTTCGGGGAGAAGGCCATGTATTTGTGCCGTTTGGCAAGTTTATAGCTGATGAAAACGACCAGATTGGCTACGATTACGAATTCGATCAATACTTTATTTCTTCAGCAAGCTTGATCTACGAAACTCCAATTGGGCCTCTTAGTTTCGGCGTTAATTACTACGATAGAAAGGAAGACCCATGGAGTATCCTATTTAATTTTGGGTACTTGATCTACAACAAGTCTATGCGCGAATAGCGTACGATCTACGCTTCTTCTTACTTTTGCAAAAAACTTCTCGATGGAGACAATTCGTTTTGCAGTTATAGGATCAGGCCATATTGGCAAACGTCACGCCGAAATGGCTCACCGAAACCCACACGCAGAGCTGGTTGCGATGTGTGACCGCCGTTCTAAAGAAGACTGTTTGGTGTCCTACGATGTACCGTTCTTTCAGGACGTTGATGAGATGCTAAATTCCGATTTGGAAATCGACGTAATATGCGTTTGCACTCCAAATGGCCTTCACGCCGAGCACGCGGTGAAAGCACTCAAAGCCAAAAAGCATGTTGTTTTGGAGAAGCCAATGGCTCTTTCTAAAGCCGATTGCGAGAAGGTAATATATACTGCTCTCAACGTGAGTCGTCAGGTCTTTTGTGTTATGCAAAACAGATACTCACCACCGAGCGAATGGATCAAAGGTCTTATCGAGGATGGCACTTTAGGTCAGATCTATATGGTTCAGATTAATTGCTACTGGAATCGCGACGACCGATACTACAACAAAGTTTATTGGAAAGGAACACAGGACCTGGATGGAGGAACTCTATTTACCCAATTCTCTCACTTCCTTGACATTATGTACTGGTTGTTTGGCGATATCACCAATATCCAATCACGTTTCCGCGATTTCAATCATGGACACAATACTGAGTTTGAAGACAGTGGCCAGGTTATGTTTGACTTTGTCGAAGGAGGCCTTGGTTCGCTCAATTTCTCGACAGCGGTTCACGGAAAGAACTACGAAAGTAGCATGACAATCATTGGTGAGAATGGCACTGTAAAGGTTGGTGGCCAGTACATGAATGAGGTTGATTACTGCCACATTGAGGGATATGAAATGCCAGAACTCAAGGAAGGAAATCCAGCCAACGATTACGGCGATTATAAGGGGTCTGCGGCGAATCACGTTTACATCATCGAGAATGTGATTGATAATCTTCGAGGCAATACAGAAATTACCACAAACGCCCTCGAGGGACTTAAAGTCGTTGAGATCATCGAACGTATTTATGCTGCTGGTGACACGATCTCAAAAACGTTACCTGCGTCAGAAAAAATGGCTAACTAATCCAAACGAATCAACATTCTCGAATATTCGAGAGTGAATTTGTTTGACATCTTGCTGTGTAATTTCTGAGCCTGCGTATCGTTTGGGCTTAGATTCAGACCCTATCTTGTGCCACTATGAGCGGCGAGCCTAAGCGCTTTATTGATCGTGAATTTACCAAGCATGTCTTGACCCTAATGACCGGAACTGGTCTAGGCCAGGTCATCGCCTTGATGCTGACTCCGGTTGTTACCCGCCTTTTTACGCCAGAAGATTTCTCAACCTTGGAGCAGTTTGCCATGCTACAAGCTATATTGGTAGTGTTTGCAACGGGTAAATACGAGTTTGCCATTATGCTGCCTACTGAAAAGGAAAAGTCGCAAGCTCTAGTCAAATTGGCTATAAAAATTGCTTGCTGGTTTTCGGTCGGATTACTAGTGGTTCTATTCTTGACCAAAGAAAAGATCGGAGATCTTTTCAAGAATCCAGATCTCGAAAACTGGTTACTCTTGTTGCCTTTGGCGATTCTTTCCTTCGCGATTTTCAATACGCTCAATTATTGGTTTAGCAAGAAGAAACAGTACGGCTTCGCCGCGACTTCAAAAGTGATTCATCCCGTAGTCAGCGAACCTTCCAAGATCGGCTTAGGTGTAGCTGGCTGGAGTGGAGGAGGTCTAATCACGGCAATCGTCTTGGGTCGTATATCCGCGGTGGGCTACATGATCGTGAAATACCTCAAAGAATTGGGAGGCGTCAAAGTGCCGGAGAATCTGGTTGGTAAAGTCGCTCAAGAGTATCGCAAGTACCCTATATACACGATTTGGGGGTCCTTGTTCGGGAGGTTGGCTCAATGGTCTCACATCTTTTTGTTCTCGTATTTCTTTGGTATCTGGGCAATAGGATTTTTCGCACTCAGCCGTCGTCTAGTGCAGAATCCACTGAATATTCTTTCCAACTCATTTTCCCAGGTATTCTACCAACGGATTTCAGAAATTATAGATGCCAAGGAGCTCAAGCGCTTTTACTTCAAGCATCTCGCTCGATTTTCAGGCCTTGCTGGTTTAATGGTGCTAGTCATTCAAGTGTTGCCTGATAATACTATGGAGGTGATTCTAGGAGAAGAATGGAGCGAAACCATGTTGTTTTTAAAGGTCCTCTGCTGGTGGTTTGCGCTAAACTTCATATCCAGTTCGCTGTCGTTTATAAACCATCGCCTGCAAAAGCAAGAAGCGATGTTTGTACTCGACTTGCTGCACTTCATTTTAGTGGTTGGGACCATCTGCTGTTGCTTCTATTTAGGCATGGATGCTATAGCCACACTCACATGGTTTGTAATAGCCAAGGTGGTCTTCTTTACCATCAATATATTTGCCTCCGTTTTATTTGTCTCTAACAACAAAGATTAATGCGCGTCGCTTCCGTTGTCCTCAATAATTTCACAAGCGACAATCGCGTATATAAAACCGCGAAGTCCATACAGAGTCAGGGTTATGAAGTTCATGTAGTGGCTTTGCTCAAAGGTGATGTGCAAGCGCGAGAGGTCTTCGATGGCATCCCTGTTCATCGAATTAAGTTGAAGACCATGGTGCTCCCAGAAGGCGTGATTTGGGGAGGAATCAAGTACATCGAGATGTTTATCCGAATCATAGCCGGATACCGAAAGTTTGACATTTGGCACTGCAATGATTTTGAGCCCTTCCTGATTGGACGGATTGCTAAATTTTTTAACAGGAAACTCAAACTAGTATACGATTGCCACGAATATGAGGCCGAACGCTTCGGAAAGCACAAGAGCGAAAAATGGGTCATCGCAAACGTTGAGAAACGAATTATCAGTAGGGCAGGAGCTGTAATCAACGTTTCAGAAGGCATCGCGGCTGAGTACAAGCGTTTGTATGGATTGAAAGAGACGACTCTTATCTACAACTCACCACATCTCATGCAGGTGGATCGAAGTGATAAGCTTCGCGAAGCGCTGAACATTCCAAAAGACAAAAAGATTTTCCTCTACCAAGGCGGGTTAGTGATTAGTCGAGGGATAGAACTATTGCTGGAAACATTCGCCGGGCTAGAGGATCGCGATTATGTGATCGTTTTCATGGGGAAGGGAGGATACCAATCTTTAATCGAAGAATACATAGAGAAGCATTCGAATATATACTTGCATCCCAATGTGGCCTACGACAAGCTCCTGAGTTATACGACTAGCGCGGATTACGGAATTATTTCGACCCAAAACCTGTGTCTCAACAATTGGTTTTGCATGCCTAATAAGCTGTTTGAATACATCCACGCGGAGATTCCTATGGTAACGAACAATCTCTACGATTGTCGAAATTTGGTTGAGAAATACGATATAGGAGTTGTTGCAGAAGAATACTCCAAAGAGGCACTTACCGAAGCTATGGACGCTATTTCCAAGATTGATAAGGAAACGTATAGAGAGCGATTGAAATCGGTTAAGCAAATTTTCAATTGGCAGAATGAGGAGAAGAAACTGTTTGAACTATACTCGAAACTTTCATGAGAATTGAGCCTATAGCTGCTGGTGACGCCAAGTTTGAAAAATTGGCAAGCGAACTCGGTTCTGCATTTATGCAGAGTTGGTGGCTGAATGCTCTTGCAGAAGAAGTCGAACGGCTAGGTGTGATTGCCCAAGACGGTCAGTTGATCGGGGGTTTTGTTCTGCATTCAACAACGCTCAAAGGGGTTAGCTGTTTGGCCAATCCACCCTTCACTCCGCACATCGGGTTATTCGCGAAACAGAACTCATCCAATCCTGCTCGAATAGTAAGCGGCACTAAAGAGCTCCTCAAAACATTGGTTGAGTACCTCGAAGGTCGTTCTGAGAAGATCATAGACATTCGATTGCCTTTCACTTATAAAGACCTACAGGAGTTTTATTGGAGTGATTTCGATGTTAGCCCACGATATACGTATCGATTGGATTTAGACCGCTCTGAAGAAGAGATCCTCGCGTCCATGGACCCGAAGACACGAAACGCGATAAAGGCGGCTGAATCGAATGGGATTGAGGTTATAGAGGCACCGGAAATCGAGACAAACATTTCTACCATTCTTAAAGAGCGGAAGGCCAAGGTGAGGCTTGATCTTCTGTCTAAACTGTTTTCATCTGTCGAAGCTCAGAATCGAATCGGTCTCTTGGCTAGATCCGAGCATGAAGACGAAGCCTTGGCTTATTGCATAATACACGGGGGTGAATCCTATTATCTTTTTGGCGGTAACAAAAGCTCTGGAACTGTGGGTAGTTCGGGGTCGCTAATCATGTGGTCAGCAATCAAAGCAGCTAAGTCTAAGGGGGTAAAAACATTTGATTTTGAAGGCTCGATGATCCCTGGTGTAGAGAAATTCTTTAGAGGATTTGGGGGAGAACTAACGACCTACTTTGCGATTCAAAAGATTCCCATGGCCTATAGAGTTGCAGCCAAGATTGCGGGAAAGAAATTTTAAATCTGAATTCCGATGACGAGAATATCGTCGATTTGCTCGTAGGCTCCTTTCCAGTCTTGTAGGGCACTCTTTATTTCCATTTCTTGATCGTACATAGTTTTTCCCTGTGCATTGGAGATTAATTCCATGAAACGTTTTCTAGTGAACTTTTTGTTTCGCGGACCACCAAATTGGTCCAAAAACCCGTCGGTGGTCATGTAAATGCGATCGTCTCGTTGAATTGGAATAATGTGCTCACCAAATGACTTTCCCTTATGCTTGAACGTGCCGCCGAGTGAGAATCTGTCTCCACGGAACGTTTTGAGCTCATTGTCTCTCATCATATATAGCTGGTGAAAGGCACCGCTGTAACGCATTTCCATTTTGGAATAATCAAAGGAGCAAAGGCTAATGTCCATTCCTGTGCTTACCTCGGTTCCTTGTTCGTGCTGACGCAATTCACGAATTACGAGGTCATCAATTTTCTCTAGAATTTCTGACGTACTCTCTGTCTGGCTTTCCATCACGGCCTGATTGAGTACGTTAGATCCAATCATGCTCATGAAGGCTCCTGGCACACCGTGTCCTGTGCAGTCAACAGCAGCAATCCAGCATTTTGAGCCTTTTTGGTAGAACCAGTAAAAGTCACCGCTGACGATATGCAGAGGGCGGAGGTAAATGAAAACATCACTAAAGGAATCGGCGATCACTTGTTTTGGCGGAAGCATAAGCTGCTGAATTCGCTTCGCAGCAATTATACTCTCCGTCATGTTAATGTAGTTTTCACGTAACATGCCGTTGATGAGTTCGCGATCGCGAGCTTGATCTTGCAGTTCATCGTTAAGCTTATTCAGCTCTTCAGTTCGGCTTTGAACTACACTCTCCATCTGTTCGATGACGTTGGTGAGTTTGGTTTCTGAGCGCCTAACTTCTGTGAGGTCTACAAAACTCACGATATAGCAACCTTTGGTTTTGTTGATCAAATTGAAAGTGAACTTGAGGAAAATGTTTCTGCCGTCAATGGTCGTGAAGTGTGCTTTTCCCTCAAAGGAATCTGTTTGTTTTGAGATTTGCTGAGCAGTGTAGCGCAATGGACTCATATCATCTGAGCACCAGAATTCAGCGAATGAATCGGCAATTTCAGACTTGTTTTTTGCTGAAAACAGCTTGAGAGCGTCTTCGTTCGCCTCACTGATTACCGCTCCTTTCAGAAGTTCTTTGATCTGCTCAAAATCAGCTTTTCCCCACATCTTTCGATTGTCGATAATGTCGAAGATGTTGGTGAATTCGAATTCGCAGATAGCCACTCCGGCCTTGTTGAATATCGTTCTTAATTGGGCTTCGCTATTTTGCAGCTCCAATGCAATCTTTTTACGTTGAAATTTTTCTTTTCTTTTTGAAAGGGCTTTGTCGATAGCCGTGTTCAGTCTTGTCAATGAAGACTTGATTACATAGTCATCAACCCCTTTTTTTATGCAGCTAACCGCCTCATCTTCAGGAAGTTCTCCAGTCACGAGAATAAATGGAATTTCGAGCCCGAGTTCTTTAACGGTCAGGAAGGCCTGCATTCCTGTGTATTGAGGAAGGGAGTAATCGGAAAGAATGATGTCCGGTAGCTCGTTGGTTAAGGCATCTTCAAATCCAGCCTTGTCTTTTACGTGAAGGAATTCCCAATTAGGGTGCTCGGTGCTGATGGCTTTAGTCATCAACTTAGCATCAAGGGAGTAATCTTCGAGTAATAAGACCTTTAGGTTTTTAGTGTTGTATGGACGCTCGTTTGAGGTCTGCATAAAGTTAAAAGTCAATGTTAGTTTCTGTTCTGTAAAATTAAAAAAGCCCTCCGCTGGGTAGCGAAGGGCTTAGTATTGTTAGTCTGTAGGGCTTTAGCTATTTGCTCCCTACGATATGTCTTACACTTGAGCTGTTGGGCTCAAATTGTGGAGTAAGATGTACTTAATAATATCGGAGTTGTTGTCCATATTCATCTTGGTGAGAATACGAGAACGGTAGGTGCTAATGGTTTTAGCGCTGAGTTTCAATTGGCTCGCAATAAAATTATTAGCTTTTCCATCCCCTATGGCGAGAAATACTTCGTACTCACGATCAGAAAGCAATTTGTGTGGTAAATCTTGATTCTTGTTGTTCATCTCACGATAAAGCAACTTAGTGATTTGTGGACTCAAGTATTCACCGCCAGCATCAATCGTGCGAATCGCATCGATAAGCACATCTGGTTCAGAATCTTTGTGAAGGTAACCGGAGGCTCCAGCTTTCAACATTCTGATTGCGAATTGGTCTTCTGGGTACATGCTCAGAACGAGTATATGGATATCCGGGTAGAAGATCTTTACTTGCTTCAAAACCTCTAAACCACTTCTCCCTGGAAGAGAGACGTCAAGAATAATGAGATCTGGCTCAAGTGTTCTTAGTCGTTGCAGTAATTCTTCCCCACTAGCAATATCATCGGCAAGAATATTAATGTCTGGGTAGCCAGAGATTATTTGTCTTAATCCTTGCCTTACAATTTTATGATCGTCACAGAGTACTACATTAATCATCCTGTCTTATTTTTTAAAAAGTTCTACTTCGATTGAGTTATCTGACAGCCCAAAATTACACTGGTACTTCACCGCGGTCGATAGGAGTGGTTCTTTTAGGCTTGTAGGAAATGTCTGACAGACTAGGATTTAGCAAATCTAGAAAAGGCGGAATTCAGCTTAGCATCCAATGGCTATTGACCAACTCCTAGGTCGTGTAGCATGATGTACTTAACCATGTCCGAGTTATTCTCAATATTCATTTTCTCAAGAATGCGCGTGCGGTACGTACTGATGGTTTTGACACTCAAGGAGAGTTGAGCGGCGATTTCAGAAATAGACTTTCCTTCTCCTATATAGAGCAGAACTTCATATTCTCTGTCGCTGAGTCGTTTGTGGGGGAGTTCATCGCCGTTACTGCTCATTTCACGATAGAGGAGTTTGGTGATTTTGTCGCTAAGGTATTCCCCGCCATTGCTGATTGTGCTCAGGGCTTGTTTCAGCACTTCGGGGGCACTGTCTTTATGTAGGTAGCCCGATGCTCCGGCCTTCAGCATTCGAATTGCAAACTGATCTTCAGGATACATGGATAGCACCAGCACGCCTAGATCGGGCTGCATACCTTTGATCTGCTTTAATACTTCCAGACCACTTCTTCCTGGAAGGGATACATCAAGAATAAGTAGATCAACTTCAATATCTCGTAGCTTATTGATTAGCTGCTCGCCGCTCTCGGCTTCAATTACAACTTCAAACCCATCGAATTCGTTGATGATTTGCTTTAAACCTTCTCTTACGATCTTGTGATCGTCGCAAATTGCCACTTTCGTCATCCCTTAAATTTTTTCAAGGTCAATTGAAACAGTAATGCTAGTACCTTTTTCTGGAACGCCTTTTATCTCTAGGTGACCATCCCATTTTTTGATCCTTTCTCGGATACCGAAGAGCCCAAGGCTCTTTGATTTCTTTGCTTTTTCTAGATCAATTCCTACACCGTCGTCACGTACTTCGAGCATAAGCCGCTCGTCAGTTTTATAGAAGTTGATGTAAGCGTTGGTCGCCTGGGCGTGTCGGTTGATATTGGTTAATGTTTCCTGCGTTATGCGGTACAGCGCAGTAGATAGGTCTTTCTCAAAGTTAGCGTTTCCAACGCTGATATTCAAGTGTGCTTGCGTTTCATGGTTAGTGTTGTAGTTGTCAACGTGCCACTCCAAAGCTGGAATGAGACCAATGTTGTCCAGGACGACTGGCCTGAGTTCATGAGCAATTCGTCTTACGGTTTGAATGGTTTGAGTCACCAATTCAACCAAACTTTGAAGCTTCTCCGTTATCGCCTCCATGTCCATGCCGTCTTGACCATTTTGCTTCAAGTGCTGTTGAATCCAAAACAATCCGAGCTTTTGGCCAGTGAGCTCCTGACCAAGCTGATCATGAATCTCCATGGAGATTCTCTTCTTCTCTTCGTCGCGAATTGTCTCGAGGTGTTGAGTAAGTTCATGAAGCCGCTCATTCAAGTATTTAAGCTCGATTTCGGCTTTTTTCTTCTCAGTAATGTCACTAGGAATCAGGATTAAGGATTCCACTTGACCGTCTTTCATCACGGGGCCAATTCGACAATAATACCAACGTGCTGCCTCGTCGCTCATGTCTCCGTCTATTTCCACGGTTTGGTTGCTCTTGGTGGTCCAGGCCTTCTCTATGGCCGCCATGATTGCCTCGTGATTAGATTCAGACACGTGTTTGGTGATTCTTGTCCCCAGCATGTCTTGTTGAGAACCTGAATCTACATCTCGATTTACGTATATGATGTCGCCATCGCGATCGATTTTGTAAATCGAATCTGGTGCATTCTCAGCCAGAGCTCTGAAGCTCTCCTCACTCTTTTTTAAATCCTGAGTAGCTCTCTCCTTCTCAATCCGGTTGTTCTTGTTGTCAAGAGCTCCTACGATAGACGATGGGAGCCTGCCTAGGCTGTCTTTAATCACGTAATCATCCGCTCCAGCTTTTATGCAGGCTACAGCGGTTTCTTCATTCACGCGACCGGTACATATGATAAATGGGATATAGGGATTTAAGCTCCTGATCATCTTAACGGCTTCCATTCCGGTATACTGGGGCAGGTTGTAATCGGATAGAATGAAATGAGGCTTATACGATTTATATTTCTCCTCAAAGTCTTCCTTATTGGACACATGCACAATTTCCCAATCGATTTCCAACTTTCTAAGCTCGAGCTTGATCAAAGCCGCGTCCGAAGGCATATCTTCAAGCAATAGGATTCTGAGCGGCCCTTCTTTGTCAAACGTTCGGATGTAGTCTTCTGGAATCTGGTCTAATGTGATTGTGTTGGTCATCCTACACGGTTTTGTTGATGTTAATCCAATACTCCACGGCATCGGTCATACTGCGTGCATGTTCTTTAAAGTCGATTGGTTTAACGACATAACTATTAGCCCCAAGATCATAGGCTCTTGAAATATCACTTTCGACAGCTGATGAACTGTGAACAACAACGGGCAAACCACTCAAGCTACGGTCGGCGCGAATTCTCTCTAAAACCTCAAAACCATTGAGCTTTGGTAATTTTAAATCCAAGAAAATCAACCGGAGTGCTCCAATACCCTTCCTATGGTCGTATTTGCCTTGATTGAAAATGAATTCGATTGCCTCGGCTCCATCCTTGACAACAAACACTTTCGAGTCTAGGGCTTTTTTTTTCAAAGCAAGAAGGAAGAGTTGAGCATCATGAGGATTATCCTCGACCAATAATACTTCGGCAGTGAGATCATTCATTCATTTGATAATTAGCTTCTCTAAAAATAACGAAGACTATAAAACTAGAAAAGGGGCACGGGGCCCCTTTTCAACTATGAATGTATGAAAATTTTGTCTATCCAGCGATGGATTCGAAAGTCACATTGAACTCACGATCTTCTTTGAAATACTCGTATCCGATTTCGAGCCAAGTGCGCGCCATCTCCGAGTTTCCTTCCTCGTCCCACATCTCTGCACAATAGATGATAGCACGCTTAAAGAGACTTAATTGAACGTCAGTTAAAATCTCTGCGCCACCGCCTTCAACGATTTCTTTGGCTCTTTCCCAAGACAGGCCTGAGTCTTTTCTCGACTTCATTTTCCATTCGGCCATGCCCTTCATCATCCAGGCTCCTGGATCTCCGCTGTCAATGCTTGTCAAATACTTGTAGAAGCCCTTTGACTTTGTGAATTTCAACATGTCGTTGTTTAGCTCAGCTTCGGCAATCGCGCCTTTTCTGACCTCGTCAAAGTAATCTTCATACTCAGCGTAGTACTCATTCTCCTTGTCTTTCTTGCGGTGCTTTACGCAATATTTCAGGCAATTTTTTAATGCTTTGCCGCTTAAATCTTCATCGTACTCTTCAGGGGTCTTGCCCATTTCATGGTAAGCCATACTCATGTATAGATACGGAAGAGCATGTTTCTTTGTCTTGTCATCCAAGGTATACTTCTCCGCTCTGTAGAGCAGCTTTTCATACTTTTCATCTACGAGCATTTCAAGTAGATTATCGTAGTCACTTTGAGCTTGAGTAGCAAACCCTAGTGGTAGAAGCATTACAAATAGTAAGAGTTTTTTCATCGTCCTAACTTTCAGTTTGGATGGTTTTTACAAATTCAGTGCCTAAAGATACTTGGAATTGAAAACAGTGCAACTTTTGTTCAATATACCAATACACGTCTTAGAAGTTAAGTGGCTGATAAACAATGGGGTACGGTGAAATTGGTGGTGAAAACTGCTGAAAAATTGGTTCAAAAAAAAGAATTGGACGGTATTTAAATTCCAAAAGAACGCGTGGCGAGCGAAATTTCAAGGTGATTCTGGACTTGTAAATGCCTCGACAGAAAGAGGAAAGACCTACTCCCTAATGACTCCCGTGCTCATAAAACATCAAGGAGAAAAAACCTCTCGCCCCAACGCCATTCCAATTATGACGGATAACCTGCGTCAGGGATTGACGACCGAGAATGTCGCTTGACTACTCAGACGGAGTGGTATAAAATTCACAAATAATAACTTCTAGCTAATCGTGGACTCCTTCGCCGGGGGCTATTTTCACGCTTTGGCAAATTCGTGAGCTCTAAGGAATTGTATTGCTTATTTTTGCCCGCTGAAAACCACAAGGAATGTCCAAACCCAAACATCTGCTCACCTTCTTTTTTACGCTTACTCTATTCTTCGTTTCCGCGACAGCGTTTGCGCAAGGAACTGTAAAAGGGTTTGTGAAGGATAAGCTCACTGGTGAGCCGCTGCTTTTCGTGAATGTCTACTTAGAAGGAACCAATCATGGTGTCACGACGGATGTTAATGGGTATTACACGATCAGTAAGATCACTGCAGGTGAGTATACCGTCGTTTCGTCGAGTATGGATTATGAGGCGTTGAGACAAAGCGTCACGGTGGAAAATAATAAGGTCAGGACAAAGAATTTTCAGCTTAGTAAGAAGACAATCCAATTAGGAGGGGCAGAGATTAGCGCTCATGGACAAGAGCAAAAATCACAGGTTAGAATTTCTGTCGCTACAATTCGGCCACAGGACGTGAAGAAAATCCCATCGTTTGGTGGACAGCCAGACATCGTGCAGGTGCTCCAAACTCTACCTGGTTTTATTACCACAGGAGACCAGGGTGGTCAGTTATACATCCGCGGTGGTTCTCCAGTGCAGAACAAAGTTCTTCTAGATGGAATGATCATCTATAATGCATTTCATTCGATCGGTTTGTTCTCAGTTTTTGATACTGACATTATTGCAAATGCAGATGTATATACTGGTGGTTTTAACGCTCAATATGGCGGTAGAATCTCGAGTGTAATGGATATCAAGACACGAGATGGAAACAAAGCTCAGCTTAAAGGAAAAGTGGGCGCGAGCCCATTTGGAGCTAAGCTTACATTAGAAGGCCCGCTTAAGAAACTCAATGATTCGGGTGCTGGAATTAGCTACGTGCTTTCGGGAAAGACATCATACCTCGAAGAAAGCTCGCAGCTGCTTTATACGTACATCGACTCAACTGGGCTTCCATTCAATTTTACAGACCTTTATGGAAAGGTCAGCTTTAGTGGGTCAAGTGGGAGTAAATTTTCTGTATTCGGATTCAATTTCACAGACGATGTGACGTATTTGAATAGTTCAAAATTGAGCTGGAAGAATGCTGGAGTAGGAGCAAACTTTGTAGTCGTCCCTGCTGGTTCATCTATGTTGATTTCTGGTCACTTCGCAAATTCTGGGTACAAGATTAACCTGAGCGAGGAGAATCTGCCACCTCGATTCTCTTCAGTCAAAGGATTTAATCTAGGCCTTGACTTTAAATATGCCATTGGTGAAGACGAGATTAAGTATGGAATCGAAGCGATTGGGTTCAGTACCGATTTCGAAACCTTCAATCCACTCGGCATCGCTGTTAACCAGAGAGAAAACACAACAGAGCTAGGAGCATTTGTTACGTATAAGTATTCTAAAGGCAAGATCATTCTCGAGCCATCTTTCAGAACACAGTATTATTCTTCTCTTAGTGTTGTTTCGCCAGAGCCAAGACTGGGTGTTAAATTCAAAGTCAACGAAAGACTTCGACTTAAAGGAGCAGCTGGAATTTATTCTCAAAACTTGATTGCAGCCAATAGTGACAGAGATATTGTCAACTTATTCTATGGCTTCTTGGCTAGTCCACAAAACCTCCAGGATGACTTTGTTCAGTCTGACGGTAATGTAAGAGAAGTCAAAAATCCGCTGCAAAAAGCAAATCACTTGATACTTGGTTTTGAGTTTGATATTACCGAAAAGCTCAATTTGAACATCGAGGGGTATATCAAGGAATTTAGTCAAGTGACCAACACCAATCGCAACAAGCTCTTCCCTGACAATCCTGATTACAATCACATTCCTGCTGTACTCAGAAAGGACTTTATCGTCGAATCAGGAAAAGCTAAAGGGATTGACGTTGTCCTCAAGTATGAAGAGAAGGGTACCTACGTCTGGTTTGTATATTCTCTTGGTGATGTGGACCGCTGGGATGGTTTCCAAACGTACGATCCAATTTTTGACCGTCGGCACAACATCAACTTCGTAGCCACTCAAGGTTTTGGTAAAGATGATAGCTGGGAGTTCAGCGGAAGATGGAATCTTGGCTCAGGATTACCGTTCACCCAAACGCAAGGGTTTTATCAGCCAATCGACGCCCAAGGCGGCGTCGGTACAGAGTTCCTATCTGCCAACCCGAATGAACTTGGCATCTATTATGCCGGGCTTAATGAAGGTAGACTGCCAACTTATCATCGTCTTGATTTAAACATCAGAAAGACGACGAAGTTTGCAAACGATATGGTGCTTGAGGTGAATGCTGGTGTGACAAATGTTTATTCTAGAAAGAACATCTTCTACGTTAATCGAATCACGCAAGAAACTGTTTATCAGCTACCAATTCTTCCAAGTATAGGATTGGATTTGAGCTTCTAAGGATTAGTGGCAAGTAGCGTTCTAGCGCTTTCACGAGCAGCCTCCGTAAGTGATTTGCCTGTCATCATTTCGGCAATCTCTTCTACGCGTTCATCGTCTTCCAATCGGCGAATGGTTGTTTTGGTTTGACCTTCTTCCAATTCTTTAGAGACTTTGAAGTGTTGCTGCGCTTGTCCAGCGATTTGAGGTAAATGCGATATAGCGATAACCTGTGAGCTGTTGCCTATTGATGCCATCACCTTCGCCACCTTTTTCGCTGTTTCTCCAGATACGCCGGTATCAATTTCATCTAGAATAAGAGTTGGTAATTCCATCGCGCTGCTGAAGCATGCTTTGATGGCGAGTATGACACGTGAAATTTCTCCTCCCGATGCAACATTTTCAATGGATCTTAGCGGACTTCCAGAGTTAGCGGAGAAGTTGATGTCAATTTTATCTAATCCAAATCTCCCCAGCTCATCCGACGTCCGCAAGCAAAATTCGATGTGGGCATGTGGTAAGTCCAATTGTGCAAAAAGGTCAGTCAATGATTTCTGCACAGCAACGACTATGTCGTGACGACTTTTGGACAAATCGCGGCCCACCTTTAAAGCGAAATCTTGTTCCGAATTTACTTGAGATCTCAGGGCTTCTATGTGCTCAGTTGCCAGATCTTGATTCATTGAAGTCTGAGTCAGTTCATCTCGAACTTTAATAAGTTCTTGAACTCCCTTGACTCCGTGTTTTTGCTGAGCGCGGTACAGCGAATCAAGCTGGTTCTGAATCTCATGCAGCTTTGAAGGATTCACTTCCACTTCATCGCTCCAGTTCTCTACTTCCTGACACAAATCTTGCAGTTCGATTAAAGTCGACTTAAGTCTTTCTGCGAGCTCCTCAGCTCTAGCGTTGTTTGGAATGCTCTGTAGACGACTCAGTGCGGATTGGATCCCATCTATAGATCCCACATCACCTTCCATTAACCCTTTAAACTCGGATAATGAAGTCAGAATAGATTCTGCGTTGTCAAGAGTAGATGCTTCAAGTTCAGCCTCTCCTTGATCCAATTGATCTAGGTTTAGTGCCTCAAGTTCTCGTAGTTGAAACGCACGATAGTCAGCGTCTTGCGAGGCTTTCAGCTGGGACTCTTCAAGTTCGGAAAGCTCTTTCTTAACCGATAGCCAAGACGCATACGCCCTTTGGTAGTTCTCTTTTAAAGTAAGATTCTCAGCCATCGCGTCTAAGAATTCGAAACGAAAATTCTCGTCGCGTAGCAAAGCATTTTCTTGCTGGGAGTGCACGTCTACGAGCTGCATTCCAAGCTGCTTTAGTACCAATAGATTGACTGGGGTGTCGTTGACAAATGATCTTGACTTTCCAGATGATGCGATTTCTCTGCGAATTAAAGATGTGGCTTCGAAGTCAAGGTCATTATCAGAGAAGAATGGCTTAAGTTTTTCGGTAATGGAAAAGCTGACTTCTACAATACATTTCTCTCCAGATGAGCTAAGTGAGCTATGATCAGCTCTTTCACCTAAAGCCAAACCTAGTGCGCCAAGTATAATCGACTTACCCGACCCTGTTTCGCCCGTGATGACACTTAAGCCAGATTGGAAATCAATGGAAAGATGATCGATTAGGGCATAATTACGTACCGATAGGTGGGTAATCATACTAGTTCATCATTTTCTCGTACTTACCGATGTTACCGGGGTCAACGCTGGTTAGCAGATTGTAAAGTCGAAGTCTTTCTTCTTGCGGAGAAGGAGTGAAGAGGTTCACTATTTCGTCCGACTTGGAGAAGAAGAACATTTGAAGGTTGAAGCTCGAAGGACGAATCTTATGTATGCTTCGAAGGTCGAGTAGGGCATTGCTCATCTCCAATCGAGCATCTTCTAGGCCGTCATATGTTTTGTCCCAACCGTGTCGGTGATACCTGTAAAGACATTTGCGAAGAGGCTTGAAAGTCTGCGAGAGCTGGTTCTCAACGTAAGAGAATCGACTCTTAGGCCCATCGCTAGCTTTCCATCCTTGAGATGCGCTATTAGAAGCGTTTGCTACAACAGTTTGAGCATTCAAGAAATAGGGTGTGCCCCCCTCTAGAGAAAAAGTGTCGTAATCAAATCCAATGATCATGTATGCGTAGAAACCCAGAAGCGAGCTGAGGTTATCGCGGTGTTGGTCAAGAGAGAATTGTAGAATCGAATTGGGAAGAAACGTAATGTCCACGTTCTGATCATTGATTGCAAAAACCGATGTTTTGTAATCCGAATTGTAGACTGGACGACTGCTTTGAATTTGGATGCTACCTCGAAACTGAGTTTGGCTTGGCGCCTCGCTAATTGTTATCTGCATACTCACTTCGATCCTTTCGTCAAAATCAAAGTAATCATTGGTCCATTTTCGACCATTCATGAATTCTCTAATCGTCGATTCCATTGTTTCGAAAACACTCGCGTCGATATTATTAATCTGCGGTGCCATCACAGATATTTCACAGTTGAGCTCTTGAGTCTTGGCTTCAAGTGTAAAGGTTAGTATGGCTAAAAGAGCCAGGATTTTGTGAATTCCGTTCATTTCGTCTCTTCGATGATTTGGCCGACAAGGTCGAAAGCAACCTCGCTCTTCGATTTCAACTCAAATCTATTGATTTTATTGTTCGGCATGATGAAGCTTACTCGGTTGGTTTCATGCCCAAAGCCAGCTCCTTTGTGCTGCAAAGAATTGAGAACGATCATGTCCAGATTCTTCTTTTCCAGCTTCTTTATGGCATTCTTTTCCTCATCGTTTGTCTCTAGAGCAAAACCGACTAAAAACTGCGACTCCTTGCTGTCTCCCATGGACTGAAGAATGTCGTCGGTGCGTTCTAGCGAGATCGTCAACTCAGCGTCTGACTTCTTTAGTTTCTGCTCTGCCACATCAGAAGGTCGATAATCGGCGACGGCTGCTGCCATAACTCCGATGTCCATATCCATCCATCGTGATAAACACGCGTCATACATCTCCTTGGCTGAGGTTACCGGTACTAGCTCAATTCTATCGTCTGCAATTCTTTCATGAGAAGGGCCTGTGACAAGGGTTACCTGAGCGCCTTGAGCACTTAGTTCTTCCGCAATTCGATACCCCATTTTACCTGAAGAGTGATTGCCGATGAACCTCACCGGGTCAATCGCTTCATAAGTTGGTCCTGCTGACACGAGAGCCTTTTTCCCCGAAAGAGGTTTCTTGCCGAAAAAGAACTCTTCTAAGTAATTGACAATATACTCTGGTTCAGCCATTCGACCTTTTCCTTCAAGTCCACTTGCCAATTCTCCAGATTCGGCTTCGATGATTCTTCGATTTTGACTCTCGAGTATTTGCAGGTTCCCCTGCGTAGTTGCATGGCTGTGCATGTCTAGATCCATCGCCGGGGCGACTATCACAGGACACTTCGCTGAAAGGTAGACAGCTAATAGGAAATTGTCGCAAACACCTGTAGCCATCTTAGCTAAGGTATTGGCACTAGCTGGTGCCACTAAAAAGGCATCGCCCCAAAGGCCAACTTCGACGTGATTAGCCCACGTACCGCTCTCAAGATCTTCAGTGAAATCTGACTTAACCTCGTTTTTACTTAATGTCGCTAACGTGAGTGGGGTGATAAAGTCACGGGCAGAAGGAGTCATTACCACGCGAACCTGGGCTCCAGCCTTTACAAGTAGGCGGACAAGCAATGCGCTTTTGTAGGCAGCAATGCTGCCTGTAACGCCTAGGACTATCTTTTTTCCGCTTAGTGAAGCCATGCCTTAAAACAACAAAAGATGGCGGTGGCCATCTTTTGTAAATCTATAATAAACAGGAGATTACTCCTCGTCTTTCTTTAGAAGCGTCTGCTCAATAACGTCTGGCGTGCGACGGTAGATTCCGTCATTCATAAGCTCATCGATCGCAATCGCAGGCGGCTTTGGGAGTCGCTCGTAGAACTTGCTAATTTCGATTTGCTCTCTGTTCTCGAACACTTCTTCCAAGTTGTCTTGGTGTGTTGCAAACTCTTCAAGCTTCGCGTGCAGCTCTTCTTTGATTTCTTTGCCAATCTGGTTTGAACGTCTTGCGAGCGTTACTACCATCTCGTACATGTTGTTGTCAACCTTATCGATCATCTCCGACGTGTTACGCGTGATGGTCGTTCTTGCTGCGTTCGTTTTTTTGTAATCCATATCAGTTTGTTGCTACTTCCAGTTTCTCCATGGCTTTTACGCTTCTCTTAAAAAAAGATTCAGCTTCTTTCAAATTGCCACTATCTGGAAAACGGGCCGCAAAATTATAATAAGATTTGGTACAGGCCTCATATCGTTCCAACTTCTTCATCTCAATACTTCGTTCTGCGTACGAAAAGTGTGATTTTATGATTAAAAACATCACATCTTCGGTGTAAACCGTTCCAGGGTAATCATTCAACATGTTCTCCAGAGCGATCACAGCGGCCTTGTGTTTCTCTGTTTTAACATAAAGTGAGGCGATATCGAAAGCCTTTTTCTCCAATTTCAAGTTCAAATCGCCGATTAGCTTGTAGCAAGAGTCGACCTTTTCTGAGTTTGGAAACTTATTGAGATACAGTTGAAATTCATCGATTGCGGCTTGTGTGTCTTGTTGATCGAGCGTTGAATTAGGGCTCAAATTGTAGTTGCACATAGCTGCCAGGAACATACATTCCTCTGCAAATTCACTCGTCGAGTAGGTCTTTGCGAAATTCTTGAAGTAGTAATTCGCTAGATAGTAGTCGCCGATACAATAGTGAACGTGGGCATAGTAGTAATACACTTGTTCAGCCCGCTGAGTTCCCCGGGTCACACCAATAAGCTCTTCGAAGATCGGAAGTGCGCGATAGCAATCGCCAGCTTCAAAATATTCCAGCGCCTTGGAGTATTTGTACTCGGGGTCGTTGCTTTTGAGCACTTGGTTATATTCACCACAACTTGCTGCTGATAGTAAAACGACGAAAATTAGGAGGTAACGCATAGGGGCAAAAAATCCGGCAGCGAAGATAGAGTTTTGAAACAAGGGGGCTGTTGTTGGTCAGCACGAATAACGGAGGATATCAACAAATCGTCTGAAGTCATCGTGCTAAAAAACCTAAACAATTAGCCTAAAAGTTCTGTGCCCTAACTAGAAGTTGTGGAATACTAAGGGGGCTAATATTTGTTCATATAGCGTTTACATCTAGCTTTATAATAATGTTTGCGGGCTTGCCCAATGGAATAAAGGGGTTAATTTTGCGGCGTTTTTTGAAAAACAAACAAGAGAAATGTGTCCAGACAAGCACACGCTTAGTCAGGAACGAAACCATATAGTCTTGGATATATTTGAAAGGATACGCAACAATCGAGGTCCATTAGGACAACACTCAAAAGAGTCGCACGGTTATTTCACCTTCCCGAAACTGGAAGGACCGATTAGCAATCACATGACTTTCCGCGGAAAGGATGTATTGGTATGGAGTATCAATAACTACTTGGGTCTCGCGGACCACCCAGATGTTAGAGAGGTTGATGCGCAAGCTGCCAAAGATTGGGGTATGGGCTACCCAATGGGAGCGAGAATGATGTCTGGACAGACTAAGTATCATGAGGAACTAGAGGCCAAACTGGCGGATTTTTCTCAGAAAGAAGATGCATTCTTATTGAACTACGGATACCAAGGATGCCAGTCGGCAATCGAATCATTGGTGGACCGTAACGATGTCATCGTCTACGATTCTGAATCTCATGCTTGTATGGTGGACGGTGTTCGTCTTCATCAAGGAAAGCGATTTGTTTTTCAGCACAACGACATGGCTAGCTTTGAAAAGCAGCTTGCACGGGCTAAAAATTTGACAGAGAAAACAGGCGGTGGAATTCTTGTAGTTACCGAAGGTGTATTCGGAATGGCAGGGGACCAGGGAAAGCTTAAAGAGATTGTTGCTTACAAAGCAGAATATGGATTCCGTCTATTTGTTGACGATGCCCATGGCTTTGGAACTATCGGAGAACAAGGACGTGGTGCTGGAGATTATCAGGGTGTTCAAGACGAGATCGACGTTTATTTTGGAACGTTCGCAAAAGCTATGGCTACAATTGGCGCATATGTTGCGGCCGATGAGCATGTAATTGACTACATGCGCTACAACATGCGTTCTCAGACTTTCGCAAAATCTCTTCCTATGCCAATCGTAATAGGAGCTTTGAAGCGTCTTGAGATGATGAGAACTCGACCAGAATTCAAGAACAAACTTTGGGAAGTAGCTACAGCACTTCAGGAAGGGTTAAAGGCCGCTGGATTCGATATTGGAAGAACAGATTCGGCAGTCACGCCAGTTTTTCTCAAAGGATCTTTGGCAGAGGCAACTAACATCACCATGGACCTTCGAGAAAATCATGGTATCTTCTGCTCAATTGTTGTTTACCCAGTAGTGCCAAAAGAAGTCATAATGCTTCGTTTGATACCTACTGCTGTGCACAACCTGGATGACGTTGAATACACGATTAAAACGTTTAAAAAGTGTCAAGAAAAACTCCATCTAGGAGAATACGCTGGCGAGTCAATTGCTAGTTGGACCTAAATAGTCATAAGAGCATTTTTTAAGACCTCGATCCTCTAACCAGTAGATCGAGGTTTTTTATTTTTAAGACCGATTCAAATCACAACTCAGTGGCCAGGTACTTTCTGGAAATAGCATACGACGGAACCGATTTTCATGGTTGGCAAAGACAGCCCAATGCCATTACGATTCAAGAAGAAATCGAGTCAGCTTTGTCAACTCTAATTCGGATTAAAACTCCTGTCATGGGATGCGGGCGAACGGATACTGGTGTGCATGCGACTCAATACTTCCTTCATTTTGATGGTGAAGTACAGGATATTGAGATGCTGATTTTTAAGCTAAACAACATGTTGCCCCATTCAATCGGAGTGAAATCTGGAATGAAGATGGACGACAAGGCTCATGCTCGCTTCGGCGCAACCCATCGATCGTATCGCTATGACCTTCATGTTTTAAAAAATCCATTCCTTCATCAAAGGAGCACGATCGTCTTTCATGAGGTCAATGTAGATCTGATGAATCAAGCCGCAGAAATGTTGGTTAAAACGAAGGACTTTGCGTCATTTTGCAAAGCTGGGACGGATGTCAAAACAACATTGTGCGACGTAACGGAGGCTCGTTGGGAGCAAGACGGCACGCGCTTTTCATTTCACATTTCGGCCAATCGTTTTTTGAGAAATATGGTGCGGGCTATAGTCGGTACGATGTTAGACGTTGGAAAAGGCAAGACATCCCTCGAAGAATTCCAAGAAATAATCGAAGCAAAAGATCGAAGCCGTGCTGGTAAATCGGCAAATGCATGCGGGCTTTATTTAACGAGAGTCGAGTATCCCTTTTTGTAGCTTTGACACCTCAATTTCAGAGGTAACTTTTCTTGAGTAAAAAGCAATCAAAATCATTTAATTGGAGTGTCCTTAAACGAGTGATCAAGCTCCTTGGTGGACAAAAGAGGCCGTTTTCCATTGCCGGAATTCTCATCATTTTGTTGGCTGCTGGCGCTGCGTATCGTCCACATTTGATTGGATCAGCGATCGATGAAGAAATGGCTAAAGGAGACTCTCATGGGCTTCTCATGATCTTCTTGATTGTCGCCGGCCTTCTTATCGCAGAAGCGATTATGCAGTTTTATCAAACATACATTGCCAATAGTGTGGCGCAGTCGGTTACTATGGATTTACGATCTAGACTGTTTGACCATGTCCTCAATTTCAGACTTAGGTATTTTGATAAAACCCCGGTTGGAACTTTCGTGACCAGAGTGGTGTCGGACATCGATGGAATAGCCCAAGTATTCTCGAATGGTTTGCTGACTATTGTTGGGGACATCTTGAAATTGGTGGTTGTCATCGGCATCATGTTGTGGGTTTCACCAAAACTCACGCTCATCGTTCTGATACCGATTCCAATCTTGATATTTTCAACTCGTATTTTTCAGAGAGTTCTCCAAATTGCCTACACACAGGTGAGAAATCAGGTTAGTAAAATGAACGTATTCATCCAAGAGCATGTGACTGGAATGAGCATCGTTCAAGTATTTAATCAGGAGGAGAGGGAGAAACAGAAATTTGAGGATATAAACCGTCAGCATCGCTCGGCACATATTCGTACGGTTTGGGCGTTTTCAATCTTTTTTCCAATAGTTGAATTATTGTCCGCGGGTTCTATTGCTTTGTTGATATGGTGGGGGATGGGAGACATTGTTAAAGACAGTTTCAGCGCTGGAGATCTGATGAAGTTCACGCTTTACATTTTTATGCTCTATCGCCCTATTCGCCAGTTGGCTGATCGATTTACAGTCCTCCAAGAAGGTGTGGTCAACGCGACGCGTGTTTTCAAACTTTTCGATTCGGAGGAGGAAATGCCTCATGATGGAAAAGCGAAGGATGTGTCATTTGAAGGCACAATCGAATTCAATGATGTGTGGTTTTCATACGCCGATGAGCATGACGACGAAGACAGTCTGGATTGGGTGTTAAAAGGCATATCATTCAGCGTTGAGCCAGGTCAGACCATCGCATTTGTTGGAGCGACAGGGGCAGGTAAAACGTCGATTATTAATCTTCTGAATCGATTCTACGAATACCAGAAAGGAGAGATCAAAGTAGATTCTCGAAGCTTAAAAGACATTGATCTTCAGCATATTAGGAAGAACGTAGCCGTTGTTCTTCAAGATGTTTTCTTGTTTTCTGATTCTGTCTTTAACAACGTGACCCTTCTTGATCCGAAAATCTCTCGCGAACAGGTCATTCAAGCGGCCAAAGAAGTTGGAGCGCACGAGTTCATTTCAAAACTTCCCGGACAATACGACTACGATGTAAAAGAGCGTGGAGGTATGCTTTCCGTTGGGCAAAGACAGTTGTTGGCATTCCTGAGAGCTTACGTTTACAATCCGAAAATTCTGGTTCTTGATGAAGCAACTTCTTCGGTAGATACAGAATCGGAAGAGCTTATCCAGCACGCTATCGAAAAGTTGACTAAAGGAAGAACATCGATCGTGATTGCCCATCGATTGAGCACGATTCAGAAGGCAGACAAAATCATCGTTATGGACTCTGGCAGAATCATTGAGAGTGGCACACACGATGAGCTTATACGGAGAGAAGGTCAGTATCGCAAGCTATTTGAACTTCAGTTTCAAGACTGATTTCAATCTTCGTTTTTAATTCAGAATTTGCAGCCTATGGAAGCTAAAGAAAGAGCCACCAAAGTCATCAATGCCATGTTTGCTGACGATGAGTTTAGTAAATGGCTAGGAATCGAACGGGTTTCAGAGGGCCCAGGAGAATGCCGACTTAAAATGACCGTGAGACCAGAAATGTGTAACGGCTTCAAAATCGCCCACGGAGGTATCAGCTATTCGCTCGCAGACAGTGCTTTGGCATTTGCATCCAATAGTCATGGTGTCAAAAGTGTGTCTATCGAAACTTCCATTTCCCACGTGGTCGCGATTAATGTTGGAGACACATTGTACGCCGAAACAGAGGAGATGAGTCGCTCGAATAAACTCGCCGTTTATCACATAAAGGTTAGCAACCAGAACGATGAGTCCGTTGCCCTATTCAAAGGGACGGTGTATCGTACAGGAAAAGACTGGGAGTTCATATAGAGCAAAAGCAAATGTTTGAAGAAAATGGATAAACTCGTTTGGGTTCGAGCTTCCTTTAGACATTTATAAGCACTTAAAGTACTCAAAGGGCTCTAGACAATCGTTGCACTTATGGAGAGCTTTACACGCAGTTGATCCAAATTGACTCACTATTTGCGTGTTTTGAGATTTGCATTTTGGACATGTGAGTGCCGGCTCGTCTTCAAGGAGGGAGAGTTTCGAGGCTGAACCCTGGGGAGGTACAATGCCCACCTCTAATAGCTTCTTCTTGCCATTTTCACTAATCCAGTCTGTCGTCCATGGGGGGGAGAGAACAGTGAGCACTTCAGCCTTTATTTCATCATGTCTGAAGGCTGCCAATATTTCTTTTTCTATTACGTCCATAGCTGGACATCCAGAATATGTTGGTGTAATAGTGACTATTACTTTGGAGTCTTGGATTTCAACTGATCGTATTATACCTAAGTCTTCAACGGTAAGCACAGGAATCTCTGGATCTTTCACTTTGGAAAGAATCTGCATAACGTGTGCATCGGATGGCATAAGTATTAATTTTAAGAGATTACCACTTGGCGTCAGGATACGCTCGAGGTAGGAATTGAAGTTCTGCTAACATAAATCCAAGGTGCTCAGAATGTTGTCCGCGCTTTCCTCCTGTTTGCATCCACGTGGAGTCGGGTTGTGTCAGCGTAGCCTCGGTTAAAGTGCTCGCTACGATTTTTTCCCATGATGCAGCAACCAGGCTTAAGTCAACTCCCAATCCATCCCCATGCGCAGCTGCATCAAGCTCGTCTTCTGTCAACAATTCACCCGTATACATCCACAAGGTATTGATGGCTGCTTGCATTCGATCGTGACTTTCCGGAGTACCATCACCTAGACGGATCACCCAATCACGGGAATGCTTGAGATGATAGTTTACCTCTTTCAAGGATTTGGCAGCAAATGCGGCTAGATCTTTATTAGAAGATGAAGTCAGTGCTTGATAAAAAGGAGCAGCAAAGGCCGAGAAGTATAACTGTCGGGCCATAGTTGTCGCGAAATCTCCATTGGGTTGTTCGCAGAGTAGGGCATTTCTAAATTGGAAAACATCACGTCGATAGGCATAGAAGTCTTCGTCTTTACCGCCCCCTTCTAATTCGGCAATTTTTGCATAGAGAATGCGCGCTTGGCCTATGAGGTCCAAGCTGATGTTCGTCATAGCGATGTCCTCCTCGAGCACAGGGCCATGGCCACACCATTCTCCAAGACGTTGCCCCAAAACCAAGCTGTTGTCAGCTATGCGTAATAAATATTCTATCTCTTCAGCTTTCTTCATTACATGTGTCCGACTTCGTCGGGAATGTCGTAAAACGTTGGGTGTCGGTATACTTTGTCATTGGCAGGGT
>Ga0206679_10000279_pt1 | contig 42268 bp, 38 predicted proteins | sample M110012015metaG_FD_155464 | JGI IMG/M metagenome (GOLD analysis project Ga0206679, IMG submission 155464) | Ammonia-oxidizing marine archaeal communities from Monterey Bay, California, United States - M1 100m 12015 | ecosystem: Environmental > Aquatic > Marine > Intertidal zone | place: USA...
CATTTGGTTTTCATCTAAGATCCCTTTTTGAATGTGGATCTTTTTTATTTTACACATAATAAGATTACCAGCGCCTCCTGTTTCTCCCAATTCCATTACATTAAATACTTCACACTCCATTTGTACGGGAGATTCTTTTACTCTAAAAGGTTTTATGGTTTCAGATTCAATAGGAGTAAGTCCACTTTTAATGAACTCATCAATTTCTGGCCCATAGGGTGAGCTGGCTAGAGACATTTTTTCTACCATGTTATAATCTACCAGGTTAATAACCACTTCTGGGATGCTTTTTACATTGTTGTAGGTGTCTTTTTGCTGGCCAGTTCTTCCGCTTCTGGCAGGTGAAAATATAGCTACAGGTGGGTTAGAGCTAAAGACATTAAAAAATGAGAATGGAGCCAAATTTGGCACTCCATTTTTGTCTATGGTGCTAGCAAAGCATATGGGACGTGGCCCAACAGCGCCTAGTAAATAATGATGTGTTTTAGGGTTTCCAAGTTCAGACGGATCAATGGTTAGCATGGCTTAATTTTTTTACAAAGTTAACAGAACAAAATAGAGGTGAAACTTTTGTTTTTAATAAAATTAAATAACTTTGCAAACCCTTTTGGCAAAAGAGCCATTTTATGCGGGTATGGTGGAATTGGTAGACACGCTAGACTTAGGATCTAGTGCCGCAAGGCGTGGGGGTTCGACTCCCTTTACCCGCACAGTTTATGGCATAAGTTCAGCTTATGCCATTTTGCTTTTAAACTTAAAATAATGGATGTAAAAATTGAAAATATTGATGCATTAAATGCAGTAATGACAGTGAAGATCAGTAATGAAGATTACGAAGGTCCTTACAATACTTCATTAAAAAAATACAGGAACCAGGTTCAGCTTCCAGGTTTTAGAAAAGGTCATATTCCAACAGCAGTGATCAAAAAAAAATATGGCCCGTCAATTTTAGCTGAAGAGATCGATAAATTATTAAGTGAGTCAATCAATAATCATATTAATGATAATAAGATCAATATTCTGGGTAATCCTTTACCAAAGAACGATGAAAATTTACAAATAGATTGGAAAAATCCAGGAGATTTCGAATTTGAATATGAATTGGGAATTGCTCCTGATTTCGAGCTTAATTTACCAGGCAGAGACAAATATGCTTACCATAAAGTAAAAGTAGATGATAAGCTGATCAATAAGCAAATAGAGGATTTTGCAAGAAGATATGGAAAGCTAAGCTTAGTAGACGAAGCTGGTGAAAAAGACATGATCATGGCTTCTTTTAAAGAGCTGGACACTAACGATCAGGTAGTAGAAGAAGGATTTTCCCATAGTTCAACAGTTTCTGTTGAATTTGTCGAAGATAAAAAAACAAAGAAAAAATTGATCGGTTTAAAAGCAAGTGATGAGCTAATGATAGATCCTCGTTTATTATCTAAAAGTGAAGCTGATATGGCCGCTATGTTGGGGATAGATAAAGAGAGAGCTGAAGCTTACAATAGAAATGTAAATTTAAAGGTAACGGAAGTTAAAAGACTGGAGCCTGCAAATGTTGATCAAGGTCTTTTCGATAAGATTCTTGGTGAAGGTGAAGTAAAAACTGAAGAAGAATTCAGAACTAGAATTTCGGCAGATCTTGAAAACATGTTTAAAGGAGATAGTGATAGAATTTTTAAGAAAACTGTTTCTGATACAATGATTAAAAAATTAAAGCTGAATTTACCAGATGATTTTTTGAAAAGATGGATCCTTGCTACTAATAAAGAAGCTACTGAAGATCAGCTGAATAAGGAATATGAGCAATATGCTAAAGGACTTAAATGGCAGCTAATTGAGAATAAGATCATTCGTGATAACGATATAAAGGTAGAGAGCGATGAGGTGCTGGCTAGAACAAAGGAATTATTGGGAAGCCAATATAGTCAATATGGTATGATGATACCTCCTGATGAAGAATTGACAAAAGCTGCTCAGAATGTATTGTCAAATCAAGAAGAAACTAGGAAAATATTTGACATGATGTATGATCAAAAAGTAACATCTTTTTTAAAAGAAACTTTAAAAATATCAGATAAAGCTGTTGATTATGATGCTTTTATAAAATTAGCTTCTGAACAATAGATTTAATTTCTCAAGATATTTTATAAGTTGTTGTTTTCTTTTCTTTAAAAAGTCATTTTTAGATGCCTAGAAATGTTAACTTTAAACTTCTAATTAAAAGACGAATATACCATGCAAAATTTTGATCCAAATGAGTTTAAGAAATATGCAGTAAAGCATAAGGGAATTTCTAGCCTTTCAGTTGACAATTATATTTCTGCTATTTCAAGGGTTCCCGTAGGGATGACTCCTAACATAATAGAAGAGAGACAAATGAATGTTGCTGTAATGGATGTTTTTTCCAGACTGATGATGGATAGGATCATTTTTTTAGGGACAGCCATTGACGATTATGTAGCTAATATCATTACAGCACAATTACTTTTTTTAGAATCAATGGATGTGAATAGAGATATTCAAATCTATATTAATTCTCCAGGAGGTTCTGTATATGCTGGGTTGGGTATTTATGATACCATTCAATATATTAATTCTGATGTTGCTACTATTTGTACAGGAATGGCTGCTTCTATGGGTGCTGTATTGTTATGTGCAGGAGCTGAAGGAAAACGAACAGGATTAAAGCATTCTAGGGTAATGATTCATCAGCCATTAGGTGGTGCACAGGGTCAAGCTTCGGATATTGAGATCACGGCCAGAGAAATTCAAAAGCTGAAAAAGGAGCTTTATGAAATCATATCTCATCATACTAAAAAAGATTATAAACAAGTATGGAAGGATGGAGATCGCGATTATTGGATGACTTCAGAAGAAGCCAAAGAATATGGGATGATCGATGAGGTGCTTGTAAGAAATACTAAAAAGTAAGTAGGCGCTCTATTTTTTTTTAATCAACTGTAAATTAAACATTTACAGCTTCAATTTGTATTTTTGTAATTAAATGGCAAAATCTAAAAACGATAATATCAGGTGTTCTTTTTGTGGCAGAGAAAAAAAGGATGTTAATGTGCTGATTGCAGGAATAACAGGTCACATCTGTGATTCATGCATTGGTCAGGCAAATACTATTGTTCAGGAAGACCTTGGTATAAAGAATAAAAAAGAGCTGGAATCTTCTTTAACTCTACTAAAACCACTAGAGATTATAGAACATTTAGATGAGTATGTAATTGGGCAGGACGATGCTAAAAAGGTACTTTCTGTGGCAGTATATAATCACTATAAGAGATTGTTGTATAAACGATCAAAAGATGATGTAGAGATCGAAAAATCCAATGTGATTCTTGTAGGAGAAACAGGTACTGGAAAGACATTGTTGGCAAAAAGTATTGCCAAATTATTAAATGTACCATTTTGTATTGCTGACGCCACTGTCCTAACAGAAGCAGGTTATGTAGGTGAGGATGTAGAAAGCATTCTTTCAAGATTACTACAGTCTGCTGATTATGATGTTAAAGCAGCAGAGCAGGGAATTGTTTTTATTGACGAAATAGATAAAGTGGCTAGGAAAAGCGATAACCCTTCAATTACTAGGGATGTTTCTGGAGAAGGAGTTCAGCAGGCGATGCTTAAATTATTGGAAGGGGCAGTTGTTAGCGTTCCACCACAGGGGGGGCGAAAGCATCCAGAACAAAAAATGGTGCAGGTAGAAACAAAAAATATTTTATTTATATGTGGAGGAGCTTTTGATGGGGTCAATAAGATCATAGAAAGAAGAGTTAAAACTCAAGCCATTGGATTCAATACAGCCGATGAAGGAATTTATTCATCAGATAATATATTGTCTTTTGTGAATCAGCTGGACATTAAAAAATATGGGCTGATCCCTGAATTAATCGGCAGATTTCCAGTCTTGACTTATTTAAATCCCCTCGATGAAGAGTCTCTTTTGCTGATTTTAACAGAGCCTAAAAATGCACTAATAAAGCAGTATAAAAAATTATTTGAGATCGATGGAATTGAATTGGAATTAGATAAAAAAGTATTGAACTATATAGTTGAAAAAGCTGTTGAGCTAAAATTAGGAGCAAGAGGATTAAGGTCAATTTGTGAAGCTATATTGACTGATGCAATGTTTGAGGCGCCTTCTAATAAGGAAAAAACATTGAAAATCACATTAAGCTATGCTAAAGAGAAATTCTCAAAATCTAAGATCAGTAAATTAAAAGTAGCCTAAATTTTATTGTACTTCATTACTTTAAAGCTATGAGGATTTTTCTCATCAGCTTCATGGCTGAATAGTAATTCGCCTTGCCAATTAGTATAATTAATATCAGGAAAATAAGTGTCTCCTTCAAAAACTTCATCTATATGAGTAATGTAAAGCTGATCTACAATATTAAGGTCTAATGCATGCTGATAGATCTGACCTCCGCCTATAATGAAACATTCATTTTCATGGTTTTCTTGAGCATGTTTTATGCCATTAGAAATTGAGTTCACTAAGACACAACCTTCAGCAGAATAGTCTGAATTTCTTGAAATAATAATATTAGTCCTGTTCTTAAGAGGTCTGTATTTAATAGGAATACTTTCATAATTTTTTCTTCCCATGATAATATGATGATTCATAGTAGTATCCATGAAAAATTTCATGTCCTTAGGTAAATTCCAAATCAATTGATTATTTCTACCAATTACATTATTCTGTGCAACTGCTGCGATTAAAGAAACTATCATATTGAAACAGCAGCTTTTATATGTGGATGAGGATCGTAGTCAATCAATTGAAAGTCTTCAAATTTAAAGCAAAAGATGTCTTTTACATCGGGCTTGATAAGCATTTTTGGCAAATGCTTTGGCTCTCTTTGAAGTTGAAGATTTGCTTGTTCAAGGTGATTGTTATAAAGATGTACATCTCCAAAAGTATGAATGAAATCTCCTAATTCAAGCTCACATACTTGGGCAACCATCATAGTGAATAAAGCATAAGAAGCAATATTGAAAGGAACCCCTAAAAATGTATCTGCACTTCTTTGATATAACTGACAAGATAATTTACCATCAGCTACATAAAATTGAAAAAAAGCATGACAGGGAGGAAGTGCTGCTTTTCCCTTAGCTACATTTTCAGAAAAAGAGATACTAGTATCTGGAAGTACACTTGGGTTCCAAGCAGAAACAAGCATCCTTCTACTATTAGGATTGTTTTTTAGCTGATCGATAAGTTCTTTGATCTGATCAATTCCATCACTATTCCAATTTCTCCATTGATGACCATAAACAGGTCCAAGATCTCCATTTTCATCTGCCCATTCATCCCAGATCCTAACTTGATTTTCTTTTAAATATTCAATATTTGTTTCACCTTTTAAAAACCAAAGCAGCTCATGAATGATAGATTTTAAATGAAGCTTTTTAGTTGTAAGCATAGGGAATCCCTTTTTAAGGTCGAATCGCATTTGATAACCAAAACAGCTAATGGTGCCTGTGCCGGTTCTGTCCCCCTTTTGTGTGCCGTTTTCTATAATGTGGTCTAGTAGATCAAGATACTGTTTCATTCGTCAATATTATGAGCTAAAAATAAGAGATACTTTTTGTTTATAGGTACTCCTGTTTATAAATTAATACCTAAAGTGAATAAAAATATAATAGACTTAATACTAAAGAGTCATTCCTACAATTGTAGCAGTAAGAATACAGGCGATGGTGCCACCAATTAGTGCCCTTATTCCAAGTGAGGATAGTAGCCCTTTTCTAGAAGGAACTAACGCTCCTATTCCACCAATCTGAATGCCAATTGAAGCAAAATTTGCAAAACCACATAGCAAATAAGTACTCATAATAATTGATCTTTCTGAAATTTGCCCTGCTGCTTTCATCTCACCTAGCCTGGGATAAGCAACGAATTCATTCAATACTGTTTTAATTCCTAAAAGCTCTCCAACATATAATGAGTCTGTCCAGCTAACTCCCATGATCCAGACTAAAGGTCTTCCTATATATCCTAATATAAATTCAAAGCTTAATTTGTCATATGGTGTGTTATTAGCGATTTGGTTATTCAATTGTGTCCAATCACCAACCCAATGTAAAACACCATTACATAAAGCCATTAAGGCAATAAATACCAATAACATAGCTCCAACATTGATGGCTAACTTTAATCCATCTGTTGTGCCGTTAGATATTGCTTCTAGGGCATTAGTTCCAATTTTATCTTTTGATATTGTTAAGTTTTCATTGATCTGTTCGGTTTCAGGAACTAAAATCTTTGCTGCTACTATTGCTGCTGGAGCAGAAATTATTGATGCAGTTAGTAGATGTTTTGCGAAAAAAGCTTGTTGTTCTGGGTCGTCTCCGCCTAGAAAACCAACATAGGCAGCCAATACTCCGCCTGCTATGGTGGCCATGCCACCTGTCATTAAACACATGATCTCCGATTTGGTCATGCTTAATAAATAGGGTTTTACTAATAAAGGAGATTCGGTTTGACCTAAAAATACATTTCCTGCAGCAGCCAGACTTTCCGCTCCAGAAAGTTTCATGAATTTTTTCATTATCCAGGCAAAAGCAAAAACAACTTTTTGGATAATTCCCCAGTAATAAAATAAACTAACTAGAGCTGAAAAGAATATTATAGTAGGTAGAATTTTAAAGGCAAAGTTAATTAGAGAGTCATCTAATTTGCCTGAAATAATGTTTTTGAATAAGAATTCAAAACCATAATCTGTGTAGCTAATCAATGTTACAAATCCAGCACTAATTCCATCAAAAATATTTTCTACAATTGGAATTTTCAATACCATTAGAGCAATGATGATCTGTAGTGCAATTCCTTTACCAACAAGATTCCAGTTAATGGCTTTTCTATTACTACTGAATAACCAAGCTAGAAATAGAAAAAAAGCAATACCTAAAATTCCTTTTAAAATTGAATAAAGTGAAAATGACCTTTCAGGTTCTATAAATTTTTTAAATACATAGGTAGTTCCATCATTGTGAAGTTTTAATGTATTGCCATTAACAGCAATTAATTTCATTGAAGAATGAACAGTGTCTGGATGTATGCCACTTTCGTCAAGTGAAGCAATTTTCGTATCACCGTTCTTTATAATAAATGATGAATTTCCAATACTGTCATTGAATAATATGATGGAGTCAACAGGAGTTTTAATGGACCTAGGAATACTTGATAGTGTTAAGACAGAATCTTTTATCTCCCAGCTTCCTTTGTCTTTTCCATCAGAAAATGTATTTTTTTTATTATGGCTTAATAGAAGAGAAAATGAATTAGAGTCTGGAACTTCTTCCGAATAATTTTTAGTTTCAATTTTTTCTATATCCCATTTTCCATTTAATAAACTTTCAAGGGATTTTTTTTCCTTACTACATGAAAAGAGCAGGATTGAACCAATAAAAAATAATATGATTGTTGAAGTTGTTTTCAATAAAGCTTAGTTTCCACTTCTGCGTTTAATTTCATCTCTAATCTTTGAAGCAGATTCGTAATCTTCATTGTCAATGGAATCTTTTAGTTTCTGCTCAAGATCTTCAAGTGTAAGTCTTTCTACATCATCTGACTCTTGAGGAAAGTCATCAACATTTAATTCTTCTTCTACTAGCTCAGATTCTTCTGTTTCTTCATCGTCTAGAATGATTCCAGCAGAGCTCAATACAAATTCATAAGTGTATATAGGACATTCAAAACGTACTGCTAATGCAATAGCATCAGAAGTTCTAGAGTCAATTTCTATTTCAGTTCCATCTTGTTCGCATATCAGTTTTGCAAAAAAGATACCTTCAACAAGATTGTAAATAATAACTTCTGATATGTTAATATTATATTCTTCTGCAAAGTTTTTAAAAAGATCATGAGTCAGAGGTCGGCTAGGGGTCATTTTTTCTAGCTCAATAGCAATGGCCTGAGCTTCGAATCCGCCAATAATGATTGGCAACCTTCTTTTTCCTTTTGTTTCAGCAAGGACTAAGGCATATGCACCTGATTGAGTTTGACTGTATGATAATCCAGCAATTTCTAGTTTTATTTTCTCCATATTATTGAAAGATCAAGATCAATAGCCTGACTTTAGGTTATAACGAAAATAATGAAATTCCGTTAATTAATTTTGAGAAGCTTTGAATTTATTATATGCTTCAGTAAGCTTTGGAACAACTTCAAAAGCATCTCCAATCACACCATAATCTGCAGCCTTAAAAAATGGAGCTTCAGCATCGGTGTTAATCACAACGATCACTTTACTGCCATTTACTCCTGCTAAATGTTGAATAGCTCCGGAAATTCCAATAGCAATATATAGATTAGGACGTATGGCTGTACCAGTTTGACCAACATGCTCGTGATGAGGTCTCCATCCAATATCTGCTACTGGTCTTGAACAAGCAGTAGTTGCACCCATGGTGTTAGCCAGGTCTTCTACTATATTCCAGTTCTCAGGACCTTTTAACCCTCTTCCTGCAGACACTACTAATTCTGCTTCTGGTAATGGAATGCCTTCTCCTTGAGCTTTCATTTCTTTAACAGTAATCTTAGCTTCACCAAGGTCGTTATTGATCTCTTCTATAGTAGCTGAGCCTCCTGTTTTTTCAGGTGAAAAAGAGTTAGGTAATAATGAAATTACTTTCTTATCGGAATGAACAGCGATCTTGGCCATGGCTTTTCCAGAAAAAACATTCGTATTTACTTCAAATCCGTTAGCTGTTTCAGGTACTGAAATGGCTCCTGATACGTGCCCTGCATTTAATTTAGCAGCTACTCTAGGACCAATAGATTTACCAGTCTGATCTTGAGAGATTACAATTACTTCTGCGCCAGTTTGTTCAGTGGCAGCAGCGATTAAATTAGTTATCTGTTGATCATTTGATGATGAGATACCTCTATGAATAAGTATTTTTTCACCGCCATATTCACCAATAACCTTTAACGAATCCTCATCTGTATTTCCAAAGGTAACTACAGTTGTTGGACCTATTTTACTTCCATATGAAACTACTTCTAAAGCAGCTTTTGATACTTTTTCTTTTACTTCAATAAATACTAGTACAGACATATTAAATTACTTTAGCTTCGTTATGTAATAATTCGATTAATTCTTCCATGTTTTCAGGGTCAATATATTTACACCCACTTTTTTCTTCAGGCATAGAATAGCTTACAACAGACGTTAAATTTTCTTGTTCTACTGCAGGGACTACATTTAGTGGTTTTGTTCTAGCTGCCATAATTCCTCTCATATTAGGAATTCTTTGCTCTGCCATTCCTTTAGCTGCGCTGATTACAAAAGGAGTATTGACTTCTACTACTTCAACCCCTCCTGCAACATCTCTTTCAAGTGTAGCAGAATTTCCATTTAGATCTAATTTGGTGGCCAATGAAACAAATGGTAAATTCAATAGCTCAGCTAGAATACCACTAACCTGAGCACCATTATAATTAATGGTTTCCTTACCAGTAAGGATCATGTCATAATCTTTATCCTTAGCATATTCAGCAATTTGTTTAGCTACAAAGTAGGCGTCTTTAGGTTCAGCATCAATTCTAACAGCATCATTGGCACCTATGGCCAACGCTTTTCTAATTGTTGGGTCATCAGCAGCAGTACCCACTGTAATGGTAGTAACAGTGCCGCCATTTGATTCAATAATTTCTAAAGCTCTTACAAGAGCATACCATTCATCATAAGGATTGACAATGTACTGTACTCCTGCTTCATTAAATTGTGTGTTGTTATCAGTAAAGGAGATCTTTGTAGTAGTATCGGGTGCTTTACTGATGCAGACTAGTAATTTCATTTAATTAGGATTTGTATGAATTTTAATTTTAAAGTTCACAAATTTAGATAAATGTCTTTTAGAGACGCCCAAAACTAATAAAAAAATATTATGCAAGCATACCATTATGATTAATTTAGTTTTTTGGGTAGTTGAAATAATCTTAATAAAAGTAACTTTTTAAGATTTTTTAAGTTTAATTTTGTTTCTCAAAATTGATTAATAGATGAGAGTAGTACAATATAGAGAAGCTTTGAGAGAAGCAATGTCTGAAGAAATGAGAAGAGACGAGAATGTTTTTCTCATGGGAGAGGAAGTAGCAGAATACAATGGAGCTTACAAGGTTTCACAAGGTATGTTGGATGAATTTGGACCTCAAAGAGTATTGGATACACCAATAGCAGAATTGGGTTTTGCAGGAATTGGAGTTGGTGCTGCAATGAATGGATTACGACCTATTGTTGAATTCATGACCTGGAATTTTGCTCTTTTAGCTTCTGATCAAATCATTAACAGTGCTGCAAAAATGTTGCAAATGAGTGGTGGGCAGTATGGATGTCCTATAGTTTTTAGAGGAGGTAATGGTCAGGCGGGACAGCTAGCAGCAACGCATTCTCAAAGCTTTGAAGCGTTTTATGCACATGTTCCAGGGCTTAAAGTAGTGACACCTTCAACACCATATGATGCAAAAGGGTTGTTGAAATCAGCTATTAGAGATGATGATCCTGTATTGGTAATGGAGTCAGAAAAAATGTATGGCGATAAAGGAGAAATTCCTGACAATGAATATTTGGTGCCAATAGGAAAAGCAGATGTTAAAAGAAAAGGGGAAAATGTAACCATTGTTACATTTGGTAAGATATTAAAAGTAGTCAATGAAGCTGCTGAGGCATTACAAAAAGATGGAATTAGCTGTGAAGTGATCGATCTAAGGTCCATTAGACCTATTGACTATGATACTATAATAGCATCTGTTAAAAAAACTAATCGTTGTGTAGTTGTAGAAGAGAGCTGGCCTTTGGCTTCTATTTCAAGTGAATTAGCTTATCATATACAGAGATATGCTTTTGATCATTTAGATGCACCAGTTTTCAGAGTCATGCAATCAGATACTCCTTTTGCGTTTTCAAAAACTTTAATTGATGAAGCATTGCCTAATGTTAAGAAAATAGTTGATGCAGTAAAATCTACTTTATACGTTAGCTGATTTTTAAAGGGCTGAGATCAATAGATCAAGATCCTTATAAGGAAGATCAAAAGTTTCTCCTAAAAAGGAAGAAGTGAGTGTGCCTTTATATATGTATACACCATGCCTAAAACCTTTTTCGGTCTGAATTAGTTTTTCAACGCCTCCTCTTTCTGAAACTTCAACAATCAAAGGAGAAAATATATTGCTTAATGCATAGCTAGCAGTTCTAGATACTCTTGAAGCAATATTGGGAACACAATAATGTATCACACCATGCTTTTTAAATGTTGGTTTTTCATGAGTTGTAATCCTAGAAGTTTCAAAACACCCTCCTTTGTCAATACTAACGTCTACAATCACTGCACTTTCTTTCATGTCCTTGATCATCTCTTCAGAAACAACACAAGGAGTTCTTCCATGAGGAACTCTTAGTGCTCCAATGGCAACATCACACCTTTTTAATGCTTTAGCCAATACTTTAGGTTGGATTACAGAAGTAAAAATTCTTTGTCCCATATCTCTTTGCAATCTTCTAAGACGAGCAACAGAGTTGTCAAAAACTTTAACTGAAACTCCTAATGCCATTGCTGCTTGAGCAGCATATTGCCCTACAGTACCAGCTCCTATTATTACTACTTCTGGAGGAGTTATTCCTGCTACACCACCTAGCATTAATCCTTTTCCGTCATTTGCATTACTCATCAATTCACCTGCAATTAGAATAGAAGTTGTTCCAGCAATCTCACCCATAGATCGAATAATTGGGAAAACCCCTTCTTCATCCTCAATATAATCCCATGCAATAGCAGTGATCTTCTTATTCATTAATTTTTTTAATGCATCTCCTGGTTGAACTGTTAATTGTAAAGCAGAGAATAAGATCTGCTTATGTTTCATCATAGAGATCTCATTATTTGAAGGAGGAGTTACTTTAAGGATAATATCAGCATTATAAACTTCTTTCGCTGAATAAACGATTTCTCCACCAGCTTCACTATAATCATTATCACTGAAATTAGCCTTAAATCCAGCATTTGTTTCAATGATAACTCTATGTCCATTGGATACCAATAATCCGACAGCTTCGGGGACTAGAGCTACCCTTTGTTCTTGGAATTCAGTTTCTTTAGGAATACCAATATATAAGCTTTGTTTTTTGCGCCCAACCTCAAGCATTTCTTCCTGAGGAATCATTGCTGCTTCACGAGCAAGAGATTTTAAGGCATCACCAGAAGTGGTCATGTTGATACAGTTATTTTTCGAAGATTATTCTTCACTTTTATGCCCACCCTTACGAACTTATTTGGTAAAAGGTTATCAATTTTTTCTGGCCATTCAATAAAACAAAGTTTTTGAGAATCAATAATCTCTTCTATTCCACTATCAAGGGCTTCAATTTCATCCTTTAGTCTGTAAAGATCTAGGTGATAAAATTCTCCTTTAATTGTGCTGAAATAGGTATTTACTATGGAATAAGTAGGGGAAGATGAATTTGTTACTGCTAATAATTTACAGATTTCTGCTATTAATGTTGTTTTTCCCGCCCCCATTTCACCATTAAATATGACTACAGGACAATTTTTAGTTTGGCTAAGAATAAATTGGGCTGGTTGATGTAAGTCTTCAATAGTTGATATTTCAAAAACAGCTTCCAATATTATTCTTTTCTAATTATATAAAGAATTTCATCTTTGTGAAACCTTAAATCCATTTTGCCATTTTTTGACATATGATCATGGTAATTAAAGAGTTCTATTTTAAAACCGACAGCTTCAAGTTTTTTAGGATAATCTTTCCCAAAAAGTCTAACATGATCTTTTTGCCAATAATGAAATTCTCTGTCTTTTTCTGAAGTAATGGTAGGGTCTTCATAAGTTTCATTCCTGTTGTAATCTATAGGGACTTGAAAAATACCCCAACCGCCTTTTTTCATGATTCTGTATAATTCTTTCATACATTGATGGTCATCTTTAACATGCTCTAGAACATGGTTGCAAAATATCACATCAAAAGAATTATTTTCTAAAGGAATGTTGTGGAGGTCAAAATGAAGATCTGCAATAGGAGATTCAAGATCTCCTGTAGTATAATTCAAATTCTTTTGCTTTTTAAACTTGCCATGGAAACATTGTTCAGGAGCAATATGCAATAATTTAATATTTGGAGCAGTAAAAAAGGAACTATGATTTTTAAGATAATACCACATTAAACGATGTCTTTCTAAAGTAAGGTCATAAGGGCAAAGTACATTTTCTCTATGTGCTACAGCAGACCCATAAGAAAGAAATTTTCTAAATGATCTTTCGCAAACTGGACAATGAACATTATTTCCTTTATAGATTAACGGAGCGACCATCTTAAATAGGTAACTCAACCTTATTAAAAGAGGCCTGGGTAGTTTGTTCAATAAATATTTATAAAGCTTTTTCATTATTGATCTAAGAGGTCATCAATTTTTTTTGAATATTCAAAAGAATCATCCAAATAAAAGTGGAATTCAGGTGTTTTCCTTAGCTGGTGTCTTAAAATTTTACTTAATTCATATCTAATACTACCAGCATTAGTAGAAATATTTTCAAAAACCTCATTTACATCACTGTTACCAAAAATACTTAGATAAGCTTTTGCGATTGAAAGATCGGGACTTAACCTAACTACAGTGACTGTGACCATAGCTCCCTTGCAAAGCGACCTTGCTTCTCTTTGAAAATATTGCCCCAATTCTTTTTGAAGTAGGGCAGCTATTTTTTCTTGTCTAATATTCATGTTTGCAAATGTAGATAAATACTGTCAACTACTAAAAGATTGTTACATATGCCATTTTTGAGCTCTCTGAATTTTAATTGCTTTCTATACACTATCTTTGATTTTTTTAAGTTCAGATGAAAGATTAGATAATGATTGAATTTTTAAAAATACTTGGATTAGTTAAAGGCTATACCAAATATGTGGTATTGAATGTTTTTTTCAATATTGCTGCAATGATCTTTTCTGTTTTTTCGATCATAATGCTAATACCTATTATGGAAATTCTGTTTAATCAACAGGGAAAGGTAGAGCAGCTATTGGCTAACCCGCCTAGCACTTCATTTTTTAGTGAAGGGTATTCTCTAAAGGAGCATGGGTTTTATTATCTAGCTACTCAAATTAGTGAGCATGGTTCAGAATGGGTACTCCTATATGTATGTGTCCTGGTGATTTTATTTACATTATTAAAGAATGCTTGTTTGTATCTCTCTTTGTATTTCATTGCGGTGATTAGGAATGGTGTAATCATGGATTACAGAAATAAAATGTATCATCAGATCTTAAGCTTACAGCTTTCTTTTTTCTCAGAAGAAAGGAAAGGCGATATTATATCTAAAATGACCAATGATCTAAAAGAAATAGAATGGTCTATCTTGAAATCTATTGAGGCAATTTTTAGAGATCCATTGAATATTATCATTTATTTTTTAATCCTATTATGGATGAGCCCTGATCTAACAGTGTTCCTTATTGTCTTTTTCCCTGTTGCAGGATTGTTGATTGGGGTTATTGGAAAGAGTTTAAGAAGAAGTGCACAAAAAGGGCAATCTAAATTAGGAGATGTAATTGCACATATAGAAGAATCAATTACTGGATTAAGAATTATAAAAGGGTTTAATGTTCAGCAAAAAGTATATGCTTCATTTAAAAAATTAAATGAGGAATATAATTCTTTAATGATCAAAATGTATAGAAAGGGAGACCTAGCTTCTCCTTTAAGTGAATTTTTAGGAGTCACCCTAGTTGCAGCGATTCTTTGGTTTGGAGGAAGGCTGGCATTAAATGGAGAAATTGATGGTTCATTTTTCATTGCATATATTGCATTTTTATCTCAATTAATAGCTCCTTTTAAATCAATTACCAACGCCTATTCAAATGCACAAAAAGGGTTGGCAGCTACAAATAGAGTGAAAGAAATTACAGAAGCTGAGGTGCTTATTAAAGATCATCTGCAAGCAAAAAATATAATACACCTTGAAAAATCAATAATATTTAAAGATGTTAGGTTTAAATATCGAGATGAATGGGTGCTTGAGAATATTAATTTTAAGATCAACAAAGGTCAAACAATTGCATTAGTGGGCCAATCTGGATCTGGTAAAACTACACTAGCGGATCTACTATCTAGATTTTATGAAGTCAATGAAGGAAGTATTGAAATAGATGATCTAGATATTAAAATGATCACACTTGATAGTTTGAGAGGTTTATTGGGAATAGTAACTCAGGATAGTATTTTATTTAATGATACTATATCTAATAATATTGCATTTGGTGTAGCTTCAGCTTCCGAAGAGGAAATTGTTAATGCAGCTAAAATTGCTAATGCTCATGAGTTTGTTCTTGGATTAGAGCATGGGTATCAAACTAATATAGGTGACGGAGGAAATAAATTATCTGGAGGACAAAAACAAAGGGTTGCAATAGCAAGAGCAGTGTTGAAAAATCCAGAGATATTGATCTTGGACGAAGCTACTTCGGCATTAGATACTGAGTCTGAACATTTAGTGCAAGATGCTCTTAATAAATTAATGAAGAATAGAACTTCATTGGTCATCGCACATCGTTTATCAACTATTCAACATGCAGATTTGATTTTAGTCTTAAAAGAAGGAGAAATTGTAGAAAAAGGAACTCATAAGGAGCTATTAGAACAGAAGGGGGCATATCATCGCTTAATACAATTACAATCTTTCTCATAATGGTAAAGCCTAAAAAACATTTGGGTCAGCATTTTCTAAAAGATGAAGGTGTTAGTGAAAGAATTTCAGATTCGTTAACTGGTCATGGAAATTATGAATTTATTATTGAGATTGGTCCAGGAACAGGCGCTTTAACTAAATACCTTTTAAATAGGGAGGAAGAGCTTCTATGTTTAGAAGTAGATCAGGAATCCATACAATATTTAAACAAACAATTACCAAAATTAAAAGTTCTAGAACAAGATTTTTTAAAATTTGATCTTAGTGAAATCAATAAAGAGAAGATAGCAATTGCTGGTAATTTTCCTTATAATATATCCTCTCAAATTTTATTTAAAGTTCTTGAGGATAAATCAAGGGTTTTCGAATTAGTCGGTATGTTTCAAAAGGAAGTTGCGGAAAGAGTTGCTGCTGGACCTGGAACTAAAAAATATGGTATTTTAAGTGTTTTAATACAAGCTTATTATGAAGTAGAATATTTGTTTACTGTAGATGAAAATGTATTTAATCCACCACCAAAAGTAAAGTCAGGAGTGATAAGGTTGCAAAGAAGAGATGCTAACCCAGCTTGTAATGAGCATTTATTAAGGAAGCTAGTGAAAATCACTTTTAATCAACGAAGGAAAATGATTAGGAACACTATAAAGGTTTTGTTAGGAGGAATTCAATCACAACATCCATTATATACAAAAAGACCAGAGCAATTGTCTGTTCAAGATTTTATTGATTTAACCAATTTTTTAGAAAGCCATACTAAATAGGGGATTTAGGTCGTCTTAAATGCTTATTTTCGTGCTTGAAAATACTGGATTTTCAAAGTACCTTAAACAGATAAGTATGCAGTTCGAATTAACAAAAGAATTTCTTGCTAATGTGTCTCAGGCTGTAGCTAATGGGGATAGTACTTTTATTTCTAAAAACGTAATTGATCTTCATCCTGCAGATATTGCTGAAATATTGGATTATGTGAATTTAATTGAAGCACAATTCATTTATCGCCTACTTGATGATGAAAAGTCTGCAGATGTATTAGTAGAAATTGATGAGGATATTAGAGAAAAATTCTTAGCCTCTTTATCTGCTGAAGAAATAGCAGAATCTTTAGAAAATATGGATTCTGATGATGCAACAGATGTTATCCAGGAACTTTCAGAAGAAAAACAGGAGGAAGTATTAAGTAAGATTACTGATGAGGAACAGTCAAGTGATATTACAGCATTATTAAATTATGAAGAGGATAGCGCTGGTGGTATTATGGCCAAGGAGTTTGTAACTGCTAATATCAATTGGAGTGTGAATAAAACTCTGTCAATGCTTAGGAAACAAGCTGAAGATGTAGATTATGTATATACAGTATATGTTACTGATGATGTTGAGCAATTACAAGGGACACTCTCTTTAAAAAAGTTTTTATATGCATCAGATGAGACCTTGATTAAGGACATTTATAAGCCAGAACCTATATATGTAGATGTAAATGAACCAGCAGAAGAGGTGGCATCTATGATGGAGAAATATGATTTAGTTGTAATACCTGTTGTCAATAATGATGGTAGATTAGTAGGTAGAATTACCATTGATGATGCCATGGATGTAATTAAAGAGGAGGCAGAAAAAGACTATCAGATGGCTAGTGGAATTTCAGAAAAAGTAGAGTCATCAGATTCAGTATGGGTATTAAGCAGAGCTAGGTTGCCTTGGCTCTTAATTGGCTTACTTGGTGGAATATTAGGGGCGTATGTCATTGGTTTTTTTGAAGATCATATTGTAGAACATGCAGTGATGGCATCATTTATCCCTTTAATTTTGGCAATGGGAGGAAATGTTGGAGTGCAATCCTCTGCAATAATTGTTCAATCTCTGGCTAACAATTCTTTAGAAATAGATTCGATTTTGAAGAAATTATTGAAAGAGATGATGGTGGCAATAGTCAATGGATTGATTTGCGCAACTATCGCTTTAGCTTTCTGTTTAGTTACTGAACATGATCAAAATTTGGCTCTAACTATAGGAGTTTCTTTGATCTCTGTTTTTATATATGCGGGGTTATTTGGGACATTTGTGCCATTGATATTAAATAAATACAAGATCGATCCTGCATTAGCAACAGGACCATTTATCACTACTACTAATGATGTGATTGGACTACTGCTTTATTTTCTAGTAGGTTGGGTGTTATATTTCTAATATGAAAGTAGTATTAATCGATCAGGTACATGGCTCTTTTAAAGACACCTTTATTAATTGGGGATGGGAAGTTATTGAGGCTGATCAATGGACAGCTAATGATTTATTGGATAAGATTCATGAATTTGAGGGGATTATTATTAGAAGTAGGATTAAGTTAGATAAAGAATTTCTAAGTAAAGCAATTAATTTAAAATTTATTGGAAGACCAGGTTCAGGTTTAGAGAACATTGATGTCGATTACTGTAAATTAAATAACATTCAAGTTTTTAGATCTCCTGAAGGAAATAGAGACGCCTTGGGTGAGCATATTATAGGTATGCTTTTAATGCTGTTCAATAATTTAAAAAGAGCAGATCTTCAGGTAAGAAAACATATATGGGATAGAGAGTCTAATAGGGCCATAGAATTAAAAGGTAAGACAGTTGGAATAATCGGATATGGTTTTATGGGGAGCGCTTTTGCAGAAAAATTAGATGGATTTGGAGTAAATGTTATTGCGCATGATAAATATAAAACTAACTTTTCTTCACCTATAGTAGAAGAAGTTAGCCTCCAAGAATTGCAAAAAAGAGCTGATATAGTGAGTCTACATACTCCTCTAACTCAAGAGACTGTAGGAATGGTCGATGCTACATTTATTGAGAAGTTTAGTAAGCCAATTGTATTAATAAATTCAGCAAGAGGGAAGTCTGTAATCCTTAAGGACCTTTTAATTGCTTTAAATAAAGGCGATGTGTCCGGAGCTTGTTTAGATGTTTTAGAATTAGAAACAGATTCATTTGAAAAAATTGAAGTAAAAGATCAGATGGTGATAAATGATTTATTAAAAAAAGAAGAAGTGATTTTTTCTCCACATATCGCTGGATGGTCTTTTGAAGCTAAAGAAAGAATGGCAGTAGTAATTATTGATAAAATTCAAAAGTTTTTTTTGTTAAACAAGTAATTGAAATTCAATGAAAAAAAATTACTTTTGCGCTTTAAAAAATTGTAAAATTAGTTAAGTAAAAAATTATGAGTAATGCATCGGCAGTAAACATAAAAAGAAAAGGATTGGGTGTGACATCCAGAAAGGATAATTGGTGGCTATACCCTGTTACGATCGTTTTTGGTCTTACTTGTTTTTTGGTGTACGGAACATGGTCTGCTTGGCAAGGAGATTTTTATTGGTATAGTGCAGGTGAAGAAGGTTTTGGTGGTTATTTGGCCCCTTTTTATTCCCCATTGATCTATATTAAAGAGGGAGTTGCTGGTGGGGCTCCAATGGAGCATTCTATTTTAGGGCCTTGGCCTGATTGGTGGCCTAGCTGGTTACCTGCTTCTCCATCCTTATTGATTTTAGCAATTCCTGGGGTTTTTAGATTTACATGCTATTACTACAGAAAAGCATATTACAGAGCATTTACGGGCACCCCTCCAGCTTGTGCGGTAGGATCTTTGCCAAGGAAAAGGAAAGCAGGATATAAAGGAGAAACAGGGCTTATGTTAGTTCAAAACCTACATAGATATACCATGTACTTTGCAGTTCTATATATACTAGTTTTTTTCTATGATGCTTACCTGGCCTTTTTCAGAGGTGGCGAGTTTGGTATTGGCGTAGGGACTATACTTATTTTAGGTAACCCTATATTATTAGGATGTTACACATTTGGCTGTCATTCTGTAAGGCATTTGATTGGTGGAAATAGGGATTGTTACTCTTGTAGTGCAGCAGGAAATGTAGCTCATAAAAATGGAAAATTCGTAACATGGTTAAATCAAAGACATGAGCTGTTTGCTTGGCTCAGTTTAATATGGATAATGGTAGCGGATATTTATATTCGTATGGTATCCATGGGACATATTACTGACCTTAACACATGGATTTAGGTAAAACAAATAAAGAAACATGCTAGATATTTCAGAAATAAAAACAATTGAGCACGATGTGCTTATAGTAGGTGCTGGTGGTGCAGGACTTAGTGCAGCGATTGAAGCCTCTTCTCAAGGAATGAGTACAGGTATAGTGATGAAGTCTTTATTAGGTAAGGCACATACTGTTATGGCTGAAGGAGGAATGGCTGCAGCTTTGGGAAATGTAGATGAAAGAGACCATTGGAAAATCCATTTTCGTGATACGATGCGAGGTGGTAAATTTCTAAATGTATGGCATATGGCTGAACTACATGCAAAGATTGCTCCTGAAAGAGTACGTCTTTTAGAAGAATGGGGAGCTGTTTTTGATCGAACTAAAAAAGGATTGATCAATCAAAGAAACTTTGGTGGACACAGATATCCAAGATTAGCACATGTTGGGGACCGTACAGGTTTAGAAATGATTCGAACATTACAGGATCATGGTATTCATCAAGGTATTGAGGCCTATATGGAATGTACTGCTTTGGATTTACTTAAAAACGATGAAGGTGAAGTATGTGGGGTAGTTTGTATGTGGAGAGAAACAGGAACATTCACCATTTTTAAGGCTAAATCTATAATATTTGCAACTGGAGGAGGAGGAAAAGCATGGGAAGTCACATCAAATTCTTGGGAATATACTGGTGATGGTTATGCAATGGCTTATGAAGCAGGTGCAGAATTAATGGATTTAGAATTCAACCAATTTCATCCAACAGGTATGGTATGGCCACTTTCAGTAAAAGGGATACTAGTGACTGAAAGTGTGAGAGGTGAAGGAGGAATTCTTTTGAATAGTGAAGGTGAACGTTTTATGTTCAATTATATTCCAGAAAGGTTTCGCTCTGAAACCGCTGATACTCAAGAAGAAGCCGCGCGATGGCTTGCTGGTGACCCTAGCGCCAGACGACCACCTGAATTATTAACACGAGATGTCGTTGCTAAAGCTATAAATGCAGAAGTTAAAGCTGGAAGAGGTTCAAAACATGGAGGAGCTTATTTAAATATAGCTACACAGCGTTCAGCAGAAGATATTAAAAAGAAATTACCCTCTATGTATCATCAATTTAAGGTGTTAGCTGAGCTCGATATTACTAAAGAACCTATGGAGGTAGGGCCTACTTGTCATTATTTTATGGGAGGTGTTAAAGTTGACGCAAAAACAACAATGAGTACAGTTCCTGGATTATTTGCCTGTGGTGAATGTGCAGCAGGAATGCATGGGGCCAATCGTTTAGGTGGTAATTCTTTATCTGATCTTTTGGTATTTGGTTATTTGTCAGGAAAAAATGCTTCAGAATATGCTAAAAATAAAAAAGCACATTCTGCTATTAATCAAGAGCAAGCAAGTAGAATAATACAAAATGCTACGGCTATATTAAATAGAGAGTCTGGAGCTAATCCTTATTTACTACATGAACAGTTAGAAAATAACATGCAAAATAATGTAGGTATAATAAGAACCAAAGATGACCTTATAAAAGGGATTGAGCAGTTAGAAAAGATCAAAGAGGAATATAAAAGTGTAAAAGCAAAAGGAGCGAGTCAGTTTAATCCTGGATGGCACGAAGCATTAGGATTACGTAATTTATTAATTACAGCTGAGGCTGTAGCACGTGCTGCAGAAATTCGTGAAGAAAGTAGAGGAGCGCATACACGAGATGATTTCCCATCGGAACAAAAAGAATGGCTTAATTATAATATTATATCTAGAAAAGGAACAGATGGTAGTATGGAATTATTAAAGAGAGAAAGACCAGCGCCAAACCAAGAGTTAAAACGGATTGCTGAATCGACTATTGAAGATCTTGAAAAAGAAATTTTAGAAGAAAAAAAGCAATTGATTTAAAAAAATAAAAAGGAAATAGTATAAACTATGGCAAAACGTAAATTTCAAATCTATATAGGAAATAATGAAAACGGAGAGCTAGCCAATTTCGAAACGGAAGTAAAAGAAGGAATGGTTGTGCTAGATGTGATACACAAGATCCAGGCTGAGCAGGCGAATGACTTAGCTGTTCGATGGAATTGTAAAGCTGGAAAATGCGGTTCCTGTAGTATGGAAATAAATGGTAAGCCAAAGCTATCTTGCATGACAAGAATGAATGAATATGCTCCGGATGAGACCATTACTATTACTCCTATGAAAACTTTCCCTATTGTTAAAGATTTAGTGACTGATGTTTCATGGAATTACGAACAAAATAAAAGAATAAAACCTGTTAAACTGGATTCAGAGTCAAAAACTGATAAAGGGTACATTATGTATCAGGAAGATGTCGAAAGATCACAAGAATTCCGAAAATGTATAGAGTGTTATTTATGTCAAAATGTATGTCATGTACTTAGAGATCATGATCAAAAAGATAAATTTGTTGGTCCTCGTTTTATGATAAGGTTGGCTAGCTTAGATATGCACCCACTAGATACTGTAGATAGAATACCTGAGATTAAGAATGATTATGGTTCTGGAATGTGTAATATCACAAAATGTTGTACAGTAGTTTGTCCTGAACATATCAATATTACAGATAATGGAATTATTCCACTTAAAGAGAGAGTAGTGGATAGGTATTATGATCCCATAGCTATGACCATTAATAAATTATTTGGCAAAAAGAAAAAGAGCTAAAGATTATTTCTTTAAAGAAGCATCAATTATTTTCTCAACGACACTTCTGTTGTAGTCATAATCCCATATTAGACTTTTTTTAATAAAATTATAGTAAGCGATAGAAACAGGTTCTGTTTTTAAAAACTCAACATTGATTCTATCCATTTTTCTAAATAGGTTAATATCTGCTTTAAGTTTAATTCTTTTCTTAGAAGGGATGTCTTTAGTGTTAATAATGACATACTTATTTACATATCCATTTTTTGAGAATTCTATTTTAAATAAATGTGCCCCTTCAAGAAGGTAATTCATAGTTCTTTTTTTACAATAAACAGAATCTATGAATTGGCCATCGGAATATATATAATTTATAGTGTTATTTAAAGGTTTGCCGAAATTTTCAACAGATTTGAATTCTATTTTTAATTTAACTTTAACTCTTGATGATTGTTGCGCAGAATATGTTAATACAAAAAAATTAAGTACAAAGATTAGTGTCAATTTATTCCGGCTCATTAATACCAATATAGTTGTCCCTATTAGGGTATAAATTAAATTATAGAATTAGCATCAATTCTATAAGAGTGTGATTAAAAGTAATGATTACGTAGATTAAAGAAGTAAGTTGTGAAAAAAAGTTCTTTAATCTTTCTTTTTGATAAGTTGAGAAATTCCTTCCAATGCAATATTAATTGAGGTTTTTCTTATTGATTTTAAAACTTTAAAGGCATTGGTGTTTTTTAATAAAGGGTCTTTTTTTGCTCCTTCCTCAAGAATTTTTAACCAAAGATCCACAAAGCTTTTTTTGTCTTGTTTTGCTTGTAAATGTAGAGTATTTGCAATGTCAGATGGGTTGGCAGTTAATAAGTCTGTATTATTTTTTTGTTCTTTGATCTGAGGAACATCTACTAAAGTATTAGGTTCACTTCTTAAGAAGTCAGCTTTTGAAGATGGACTTTTGAATTGGATCTGTTGAGGATTTTCATTTAAAAAATCAGAGAGGTCATTTAGTGTTTTATTTTTTCCCATGATCTACAAATTTAATAATTTCTTTAGCTATATTTCTATATCTCCATTCAGGATTGATAGTACTTGGGGAAGTAAATACTTTTCTTTGAGGAACATAAGTATTAAGAATATTAGCATTTAGGTTCTTTAGTACCTCTTTTACAGTTCTAACTCTTGTCCGGCTGTGTATTCTGTTAGGAAGTACGCAAAGCTGTAAATCTTTGTTAACTTCTTGAGCAGGTTGAAGGTCTTGAACAGTTTGATAAGCAACAAGAAGATCATTTTGTGTTAAGCTTGTAGTGATTAATACAAGATCACTAGCCAAACAAAGCTCTTTTATCCCTTTATCTGTAGTTTTTCCAGCACTATCTACAATTATATAATCGAAAGTGTTTTGAAGAGTTAATTTTTTAATTTCTGTGGCTACTCTATGGTCTTCAGACCCTACAATTGGGAAATAAGTGTCTTTTTTTTTCTTTAATTTAAAAAGCTCTAGTTTCCGTAAAGAATTAATGGTGTAATTAGGGTCAGTTTCAACCAAAATAATGTTGTTTTTCTTTTTAGCTAGATAGGTAGCTAAATTAATGGCATTAGTGGTTTTGCCAGTCCCTCCTTTTCTACTTATAAAAGAAATAATTTTAGTCATTTTAAAAAACTTCTTTAGCAATGTTGCGGACAGCTTTTCCTTTGCCCATGGTGTAAAAGTGAAGAACAGGGGCGTTGTTTTTAATCAACTCTTTAGATTGCATGATACCCCATTCCATACCTACGTTTCTTACTTCTTCATTTGATTTGCACTTGTTTAATTCATTGGACAATGCTTCTGGAAAATCTATATGAAAGAATTTTGGAAGAAAAGCAATGTGCTTAAGAGTGGTAATAGGTTTTAGCCCTGGAATAATAGGTACATTAATACCTATTGCTCGGCATTTTTCCACAAAATCAAAATATTTATTATTGTCATAAAACATTTGCGTAACAATGAATTCTGCCCCAGCATCAACCTTATTTTTTAGATAATCAAGATCTGTTTTCATATTCATGGCTTCAAAATGCTTTTCTGGATAGCAAGCTGCTCCAATACAAAAATTGGAAGGATTGTTTTTAGTTTCTTCATGAAGATATTGACCTTCATTCATGTCTTGGATTTGCTCAATTAAATCCACAGCATAGGCATTACCGCCTTTTGATGGAGTGAAAACCTGCTCAGACTTAATAGGGTCACCTCTTAATGCTAAGATATTATCTACTCCAAGGAATTTAAGATCTATTAATGCACTTTCTGTTTCTTCTTTAGTAAATCCACCACAAATTATATGAGGAATTGCATCAATCTTGTACCTATTCATTAGAGCTGCACTAATACCAACAGTACCAGGTCTTTTTCTTACTGATATTTTTTTTAACAGACCATCACCCATCTCTTTATATTGGTATTCTTCTCTATGATAAGTGACATTAATGAAAGGAGGTTTGAATTCCATTAAAGGGTCAATTCCTTTACATATGTCATTAAATGCAACACCTTTCAATGGAGGGATAATCTCAAATGAGAAAATAGTCTCTTTACTGTTTTTAATATGATCGGTAACTTTCATTTTCTTGATTGAGAGGACAAATTAACATTGAAAAATGTTGATTTACAAGGAGAACCGATTTTAAATCATTAAAAAAAACTATATATAAAAAAAGGGCAAGTTCCCTTGCCCTTAGATTGAAAAAAAATTTGAAAATAAATTTTAACCGTGAACCTTGCTCCAGATCTTTCCAGCAGCATACGCTCCAATACCACAACCAACTAAATATACTAGAAGTCCAACAATTGCAGCTCCAAAGTCAGTAGTTAAAGAGGTTAAGAATTCAATTACTAAGAGAGCAGGGTTAGTTCCAGCACCTCCAGCCATCATTGATCCAACAATAGCAGCTAAAATAACGCCTCTAAATAAATGTACCCATTCATTTTTGTTATTGTCTATTGCCATATAGATCATTGATAAAATAGCTGTAGAAAATCCAACCATTAAAATTACACCTAAATAGCCGCTTTCAACAGCTAGGTTGTTTTCTGGAAGATCTGTCATTTCAAAATCACTCAGTCCAAGTTGGAAAATATAAGCCAACACTAGACCAGCAACAGCACCAATTACTTGATGTTTCATTATGTCCATGGCTTCTTCTTGTTCCATTTTTCCTCCCATCCAATAAGAGGCAGTTACTACTGGATTGAAATGTCCACCAGAAGATTTATAGAAAAGGCAGTAGGCAAGGAAAAATGCGCCTGCTCCAATTCCGACTCCTGCCATACCAAGCATGCTACCCATCATTGCTGCAGCTGCATTGTACATTACAAGCACAATAATACCTGTACCTGCTAATTCTGCTAAATATTTACTTTCTAATTTCATAATAAAATTTTTATGGTTTCATTAACAATTTATGTCAAAAACCTTAAAAAACTAAACAAAACTAGTGCTACTTATTAACATTAAATTGTAATCAAAGTCTCATTTAGTAGCTTTTATATGGGAATATGCTACTTTTGTCGAGTATGGAAAAAATTAGGAATTTTTGCATTATTGCTCACATTGATCATGGGAAAAGTACTCTTGCAGACCGATTATTACAGGAAACCGGGACTATTTCAGAGAGAGAGATGAAAGAGCAGACACTAGATAACATGGATCTGGAAAGAGAGAGGGGTATTACCATTAAAAGTCATGCAATTCAAATGGATTACTCTTTAAATGGAGAGCAATACATTCTTAATTTAATTGACACTCCAGGGCATGTGGATTTTTCATATGAAGTTTCTAGGTCTATTGCTGCTTGTGAAGGTGCATTGTTAATTGTGGATGCATCACAAGGGATTGAAGCACAGACAATTTCTAATTTATATTTAGCTATAGAAAATGACTTAGAAATCATACCTATTTTAAACAAAATGGACCTTCCAGGAGCTATGCCTGAGGAAGTAACAGACCAGATAGTTGATTTAATTGGTTGTAATATCGATGAGGTTATACAAGCTAGTGGCAAGACTGGTTTGGGAGTTGAGGATATTCTTAAAGCTATTGTAGAAAGAGTGCCTTCACCTAAGGGTGATGTGAATGCTCCATTGCAAGCCATGATCTTTGATTCTGTTTTCAATTCTTTTAGAGGTATTATCGCATATTATCGTGTGCTAAATGGGAGTATAAACAAAGGAGATCAGGTCAAGTTCTTTAATACAGGAAGAATTTATAATGCTGATGAAATAGGCGTTTTGAAATTGGATTTATATCCCAAAAAACAAGTAAATACAGGAGATGTAGGGTATATAATTAGCGGGGTAAAGAAAGCCAATGAAGTAAAAGTTGGTGATACTATTACCAGTGTTGCTAACCCTTGTTCTGAAGCTGTATTGGGTTTTGAGGATGTGAAGCCAATGGTTTTTGCTGGAATATATCCAGTTGATACTGATGACTATGAAGAATTGAGAGCTTCTATGGAGAAATTGCAATTGAATGATGCTTCTTTAGTTTTTGAACCAGAATCTTCTGTAGCACTTGGATTTGGATTTAGATGTGGCTTTTTAGGGATGCTTCATATGGAGATTATTCAAGAAAGACTAGAAAGAGAATTTAACATGGTAGTAATTACTACCGTACCTAATGTCTCCTACAAGGTTTACATGAAAAAAGAATTAGAAGAGGTTATTGTAAACAATCCTTCTGAGTTGCCAGACCCATCTAAAACGGAGTGGATAGAGGAGCCTTATATTTCAGCCCAGATTATTACAAAATCAGAATTTGTAGGTACAGTAATGAATTTATGTATTGAAAAAAGGGGAGACCTTAAGAATCAGGTTTATTTAACACAAGATAGAGTTGAGTTAAGCTTTGATATGCCTTTGTCTGAAATTGTTTTTGATTTTTATGACCGTTTAAAAACGGTAAGTAGGGGTTATGCGTCATTTGATTATTCTCCAACAGGGTATCAAAAATCTGACCTTATTAAATTAGATTTATTATTGAATGCAGAACCAGTTGATGCATTATCTGCATTAGTGCATAGGAGTAATGCTTTTAATTTAGGGAAAAAGATCTGCTTGAAATTAAAAGAATTAATACCAAGACAACAATTTGAAATCCCTATACAGGCAGCTATTGGAGCTAAAATAATTGCTCGTGAAACCATAAAGGCTTTAAGAAAGGATGTTACTGCTAAATGTTATGGTGGTGATATTACTAGGAAAAGAAAATTATTGGAAAAACAAAAAGCAGGTAAAAAAAGAATGAGACAGGTAGGGAAGGTAGAAGTTCCTCAAGAAGCTTTTTTAGCAGTTTTAAAATTAGATTGATCAGAAAAAAGCTCGAATCTGTACTCCCCCAGAATGTATTGTTGAGGTTTCGTAAGATTTCCTACCATTATAATTAAATGTTAGCTGTAAGTTATTGGCTAAGGTCCTTTGATAAGAAATAGTCCAGGTAGCATTGTTTCCAGGCTGAAGTGACTCTAGCATTTCAAAAGCAATGGATGTATTGGTTTGACCATTGAACTTTATGTATATATATTTAATATTGGCTGAAAAACTTCCTTTTTTTACTTGATTGTATCTCAGGTCCAATCCAAGATCTGTAAGATAAGCTTGTTCAGTTCCAGATTCAGGACTGTTGATCTTTTCAGAGTAGCTTGTATTAATGGAAATTCGAAATTTAGTATTGGGCTGATAGGATAATTTTGATTCTATTTTTTCAATTGCAATTTCATAATTTCTAGAAGGGGCATAGTCGGATTGATTTGTTTTGATGCCCTGCTCAGTATTGATTAATACACTTATAAGCCTCGTGATATTCCACCTTAACTTAATTTCATTAAAACTTCGTGACCTTGTATCAAATCCATTTAATAATAATAATTTATTCCTATAGTCTTGAAATGTGTATTCAAGTCCAAATTTTGGATTCGAGCGATTAAAAAAGAGACTATTCCTGAAGGAATTGGTAATTCCTTGTAATAAAGTGTCAGAAAGGTTGTTAGAAAAAGGATTGATAAAATCATTTAAATCTAATGAAGAGGTTTTCTTTTCAGATCTTAAGGCAGTTTGTGAATTGAATCGATTGATAAATTTCGCCAATTTAGATTTAGATTTAAAGTAATACCTTGGGTTGATATTCAATACTTGGCTTAATTGATAGCTATATACTTTTATGTAGGTGTTGGAAGGAGTAAATATTCTAATATAAGAAGCTTGATCCTGATATTGTGCAATTTCAAACTCATTAAGGTCTTTTACGCCATCATCATTATAATCTATCCATGTATATACTCCTTGACCTGCAGGAACTTCAAAGTAAACAAATTCTTTTCTTAACTCTAAGCCAGATCCAATTTCATAATAGGTCTTAGAATTGATCATGCCTTTTAATATTCTTAATTGGTAATCCACTCTGCTAGTAATTGAGTTTTCAGGTTGAATATTGGTTAGTGAAGTGTCTAGAATAGACAACATTCGATAAGTAGCTCCAGCCTGAAATCTATGTTTGGGGTTGTTTAAGAGTGAAAAGTTGATTCCAGGGCTTCTTGCATATGTAGCCCTTTTGAGATTTTGCTCATTTTTGAACCAATCATACCTTTCCTGATAAAACAATTTAAAATTATTTTTAGAGGAGTCCCCTTGTTGTAAATATACCTTCCAATCATAAAACCGATATGAATTTGTGTTTAAGGTGTCTTGGATTATAAAGATATTTTCTTCATGGATGTCTTCAAATCCAATCCTAATTGAATTAAATGATTTAAAAATATTGGATTGATGTCTTAAAAATGAGGTTTCTCTAATTCCATTACTTACTAAATAGCTGGCATCAACATCTGCATTTATCCATTCAGACCAGTTGATTTTTAGGTCATTTTTATACCCTGAATATGCAGTGTCTATATGATAAGTATTGAATTGGTAAGAAATTTTATCTTTTTTGTTTTTGAGAAGATTTATTTTCCCAATACCTGTATATTGATTTCCTGAAACATCTTGATATTGTATATTCCAATTTCTTTCAAATTCTACTTCTCTGAATCTTTCAACCCTTCTGAAGTCTTTAGAAATACCTTCCATATCTAGAGTGGTGGAAATATCCCATTTGTTTTTGCTTTTCACATTGTGCTTCCAAGTCCATCTACCAGCATATCCTAAATTGTTGTTATTATCAATACTTGAAAAAGTATTTAGGTCTTCGTTAGAAAGAGCTAATTCAATTTTTGAAAAGGATTTGTTACCATATTTTTTTTCCACACCTGCAGTTACCATCTGTCTTTTTTTAGGTGTTATGAGCATTCTTATTGGAGCATAGGAGCCATTATGAATAATGTTTCCATTAACTGTATCTGGTGCTGTCCATTGATAGACCCTTCCAAATGCATTGTAATCGGATAGTATGTAGTCTCCATTTCCCTGACCTACTGAGCTAAATACAAGCTGATAAAAAGCACTATCAGAAGAATTTGAATAAACATATACTTCATAACCTAGGCTATCTATTTTTTTGTACAATGTCATTTCATTATTAAATTCAACACTATCTATACTTGGAGCGATAGCGGAATCAAGTTGATCACCAACACTGGATAGAAGATCTCTGTCTACTTGATCTAGTTCTTGTTGGAGTGATTGGTTTTTGCTATCCTGTTCTGCGTATACGTTTAAGAAATAAGACCAATTATTTTTAGAGTATTCATTGCTGTTCTGTAATAATGATCTTGCATAATTCTTGTCACTATATTGGAATTCAACAACAATTCTTTTGTCTTTTGTTATAAGATGATTGGTAGTAAATGTTAATTCAGAAGTGTTGTAATCAATGACATAATCGTACTGTTGGCCCCTTTGCAGTTGCTTTCCGTCAATATAAACCCTTTCAGTACCACTTAAAATTATAATAAAGGGCTCATTTTCTTCACCCGTTAGTCTGTAGGGGCCTTGATTCCCTTCAATACCTTGAATTACATTCCTTGCAAATTTCCCCTTACTTATTGCAGCACTAAATTGGGTTTTAAAAACACCTTCATTGTTTTGTTTAGAAAATTCATAAGTAGCTCCTTGTCCTCTTTTTTGATAATTTAAAAAGTAACCTTTTGGTTTTTTAATCCAAAAGTCACCTGCAATCAACTTCCAGTCGTCAGAAAATAATTGAATATAAACCTGATCGAAATCCTGTAATTGTTGGGTGTTTCCTTGTGGTTGTATAGGAATATTGTCATCAGTTATAGAAGCAAGAATCTCTATGTCTTGAGAAATTTTACCTGCTAGTTGTAGATTTAGATTAGAATTTAACGATAGATTTTGATTGTTTCCAAAGAATGCCCCCCTTGAAATACTACCAGATTTATTCAGTCCTTTCATTCCTAAAAGATCTCTATTCTCTGGTAAAGCAGAAAATCTAATTGGTTTAAATTGTACACTTTCGTCTTGGATCATAATATTGGAATCTCTTAATTGAAATACTTTATTAAAATCAAAGTACAATATTCTATATTCGAATATTAAAGTATCATTTATAGGAACAAATGGAGTAAACATAGCATTGCTTCCATCTATAGAATAACGGTCGATTTTTAATGTATCACCATTTTGATATGTTACAACTACATGATCGGCTAAAACAGAAACACTATCAATTTGTAATTTATTATCTGATACATATAGTGTTTTTGTTCTATAATTGTTTGTAAGTGATTGTGAATAATAAGACGAGCCAATTATTAATAATAAACAAACTATATTGTATTGAAATTTGAAAAACATATAAGTTCCACAGAAAGATAATAACATTAAAATAACGAATAGTAATATAAAATGTTATAAGTGTTTTCTATTCTAAGATGAAATATTTAATAGATATATTATATTTACATTTATATCTAACTGTTTAAAAGTTCAATGATAAATAATAAAGAATGAAAAAAGTACTGATCGTCATATTTTCAATCATTTTTGTTACTTCATGTAATGTTGAAGAAAAGAACACGGATCCTCCATTAAAGAAAGCAAATGGGTATTGGATAAGCCCAGGAGGTTTAAAATACAAGCTGTATTCTGGTGGAATCTTTAAAATTAATGAAATAAATAATTTTAAAAGTCTCTTTCCTCATAGTATTGTAGATGCAGTTTCAGCTAGGATTGGCTCACAAATATATCAGGGACTTTTTAAGTTAGACCAGAGAACACTTGAGGTCAAAAAGTGTTTAGCTTCTTCTTATGAAGAGAATGACGATGGCACGGTAATCACTATTAAAATACATGACAATATTTTTTTCCATGATAACCCTTGTTTTAAGGGTTCAAAAGGAAGGAATATGACCGCACATGATGCTAAATATGCATTTGATATGCTTTGTGAAAAAAGGGGAGATAATTCTTTGTTTAGTTTGTTTGTAGACAGAGTGAAAGGAGCAAGAGATTATTATGAATCTACAGTAGCTAAGGACCCATTAGTTGGAGGAGTTCCTGGAATAACTGTTTTGGATGATTATACTATTAAGATAGAATTAGAACAACCATGTTCCTTTTTCAAAAAAGTATTGACTCATAATGGCTGCTGGATCTTTCCTAGAGAGGCTTATGATAAATATGGAGAAGAAATGAGAGTAAAATGTGTAGGAACTGGTCCTTTTGTAGCTAAAGATATTAAGGATGGTTCTTATGTAAGGTTAGTGAAAAATAAAACTTATTGGGAAAAGGATGTACATGGTAATCAATTGCCTTATTTAGATGTTGTAAAAATCACCTTTTCTAAAGATAAAAAGACTGAATTAGCAAACTTTAGGAAGGGTAATCTAGACATGGTATGGGTATTACCTGTTGAAGATATGCAAGATGCAGTGGCTAATTTTGCTGAGGTTGAAAGAGGTAATTCAACAGAATTTGAATATCAACAGAAAAATGGACTAACTATTCAATATTATAGTTTTTTAACAACTTCAAATATATTTAGTGATAAAAGAATTCGTATGGCATTTAATTATGCAATTGATAGAGAAGCGCTAGTTAAATATACCCTTCAAGGAGAAGGTGAACCAGCATTACATGGATTAATTCCAAAATTCAAGGAATATGATAATTCAGTTATTGATGGTTTTACTTTTGATAAAGATAAAGCTAAGAAGCTTTTAAAGGAAGCAGGATATCCAAATGGAAATTCATTTCCTGCTATCTCTTTACATGTTAATCAGGATGGGACCAATAATATTGTTATTGCTGAGGCAATCCAACATATGCTTAAAGAGAATTTAGGAATAGATTTAAAGATAGAAGCGCTTGCATCTAATAATCTCCTTATAGAGAGATTTCAATATGGTAAAACAGATTTTTTCAGAACTGCATGGGTTGCAGATTATCCAGATCCTGAGAATTTCTTAAAATTATTTTATAGTAAAACAATCCCTAACAATCCAAATGAAAGGTCATTTCCAAATACTTCAAGGTTTAGCAATGCAGATTTTGATAATTCATTTGAGATTGCAACTACATCAATGGATAGCTTAACAAGAATAACTAATTATCAAAAATGTGATAGTATACTAATAGCAGAGGCTGCATTTTTACCATTGTATTATGAGCAATATATAAGAATGCTTCAAAAGAATATTATGGCATTTCCAATTAATGGCATGGAGTACAGAGATCTTTCAAGGGTCTTTATTTCTAAAGATGAATAAATCGTTTATGTGCTGCTTTTAATAGTGGGGTGTTTATAAATAATCACATTTATTTTCTATATAAATAATATTGGTAGCAAATTTGTAGTTATAATAATTTACTATAAAATGATCTACAGAATATTTCCAATATTACTATTAGCTATTTTGATTTCCTGTGTGCCTGCAAGGAAGTTTGAAGAAATTTCAGCTAAACAAAAGTTATGCGCTGAAGAGCTAGAAAGCTTAAAAAAAATGTCCATTGACCTTGAAACATTAAATACTGAGCTACAATCAGGTTTTGATCAAATGAAAGATAAGGTGTCAAGACTTGAATCGGATACAACGTTGTTGGGAAAAGCACTTAGAATTAAGGAAAAACAATATGATAAAATAGACGATCTGAATCAAAGAATTCAAAACCAATTAGAATCATTACAACAAGGGACTAGGTATGAATTAGAAAAAAGGGAAGCTGAATTAGAGGCTACTAGATTAGAACTTCAAAAAAGAGAAGATGAATTAAGAGCGCTGGAAAATGAATTGAATAAAAAGAAATCAGACCTTGAATCATTGTCAATGGAATTGAAATCAAGAGAGAGAAGAGTAAAAGAATTAGAGGAATTGATTGCTAAAAAGGATGCTTCGGTAAAAGCATTAAAAGAAAAGGTGGCCAATGCCTTATTAGGGTTTAAAGATAAAGGATTAACTGTTGAGCAAAAAAATGGTAAGGTATATATTAGTATGGAGGCGAAATTGCTTTTTGCTTCTGCAAGTACTAATGTAGATGATGAAGGGAAAAAGGCCTTAATAGAATTAGCTAAAATTCTTCAGGAACAAAATGACCTTGAGGTATTAGTGGAAGGACATACTGATACGGATAAAATGAGAGCATCTGGTCATCCAAGTGATAATTGGGAATTAAGTGTCCTTAGAGCAACATCAGTAGTTAAAATAATGTTAGAAAACAGCTCTATGGATCCTGCTACAGTTACTGCTGCAGGTAGAGGTGAATTCTTACCATTGGATGAGAATGATAAGGCAAAAAATAGAAGAATTGAAGTGATTTTAATCCCTAAATTGGATGAGTTATTCGAAATTATTTCTAATGAATAAATTAATCAGTATCTAAGGAGATTCTGGTTAATCCTCTTAACTGTTTAGCAAGTTTTTTAAAGTAAAAAGATAAAGAGGTTTCCTCTAACGGGATATCTACAGGTATGCTTAGTTCAATTGGAATTGTTGCGTCAACAGCCATTGCCTCGTCAAAAGTAATTAACGCAGAAGATTTTAAAGGAATTTTTATAGGCACCTTTAGATCTACAGGTATTTTTATTGCTAATCCAACTGGTAGTGTGTCAATAATCAACATGTCAATTGGAACTACACTATGTACAGGCAATAATTCTTCAAACCCAACTTTTAGATTTTGATTAACAGGTATTTTACCCCTTATAGGAAAGTTCATTCCTTTCCCTCCAAATATGGACATGTTCATTTTTTGGTCTAAAGGGATGGTGTCATCAACTAGAATATTTACATAATCCGTCACCTTTATGGTTGTATCTAATTTTATATAATCATGTACTCCAATTTTAAATGGGATCAGAAGATGCTGATCAACAGGAATTTCTGCTCTAAATGGAATTTCTGTTTCTAATAGCATATTAATATTAACTTTTAACTCATCCTTAACTGTAATATCAGAGTTTAAAGGAATGTTTTCGTTAATTGTTACATTGGTAATAATATGCTGAACTGCCATCTCTTCCATTGTTTTGCCAATGTTATCTAATCTTTTGTCAGATACGCCTAAGGCAATATATAGAATTACTATAATGACAATTGAAGTCATTAAAGCAATTGAAAGAAATGTAATTATTAATTTATTTTTCACTTATTGTTAAAAACTGAAAAGTAATAATTTTTTCAATAGAATTATTCATCAGAATTTTTTAGATACTTTAGCACGCTTAATATATATGTTAAATAGTTATAAAAATTAAACCAATGAAGAGGTTAAGGTCTTTCACGTTATTTGTAGTAATGATTTTCATTGTTACATCTTGTAGTTTAGAAAATAGTTTTGTCCAAAAGAGAAAATATCAAAGGGGTTATTATGTTTCAATTGCAAAAAAAAATAAAAGTAATGGTCTGAATAAAGGATCTTCAAAAAAGATGGATGATGTGAGAGAATTAAATAAATTACCTGTAATTCCAGAAACAGAAAAGAGTTTTTCTCAAAAAAATGAACATGTTGCAATTCAAAACAGGGTGTTAAAAAATGAAATTGATTCAAAGTTTAATAGTAGAGAAAAAAGACCTAATAAGGTGAATGAAGGATTTGAAATAAACAAAACACTAGCTAATAAATTGAAAGGTGTTAAGAATTTAAATAGAAAAATAAATAATAATACAACTGCAAAACCATATAAAAGTATGGATGACGATCTTATTAATTTAGTATTAGCTGTTGTTTTAGTACTAGCAATTATTATGTTGCTTATTTTTTTAGATGGTCTTTTAGGAGGTCTTCTAAGTTTGATCTTACTTATTGTAATAGTGGTATTGTTGTTAGACTATTTCGGAATAATATAAATTTTAAGGAGAATCTATATTATAGATATTTCCATTTATATCGACAGTTATTTCAGAATCACATTCTCCTTCTCCAAAATCAATATTTCTTGTATAAAGATTAGCTGGTTGTAATTCTATACCCCCTTTTTTTATCCATTTACATGACATTGAGAACCTTAATGGTGATGTTATGGTTGAAGTGTAATCACGCCCATTTCTATTAATTCCAGAAGATGTTCCTGTAATATCATATTCGTCATCTAAGAATCCAAGTGGACCTTGAGTGTCTTCCCCTATCACCCATTCTATAATTCTATTACTTTCATATTTAGCTTGGTCACCACTAGGATAGGTGATAATTCCATTAACTATATTCGAAATGAAGTAGGAATGCCCTTCATTATTAAGCCCTTCATTGGTTAATGTTTTAGTGCCTTCAACCTTATGATTGTTTAGGTAGAATTCATTGGTAGTTATTGAGATGGTTGTTCCTGCATCCCTATATCTTCCATCCATAATAACAATAAGTTTACCTCTTCTGTCAACACCAAAAACATCAGTGCAGTTTACAGGTCCAAAATCAATAGTAATTGTTTTGGGGAAGCTAGTATCAGGTAATGAGGGGTGAATGGTGATGGCAGCACAATTATTTAAAATTGAGTTACTGCTTTTTTCTAGCTCTTCATTGATAATAACGTCCTCAGTTACTTTCAATAGGTCATTGAAAGCAATTACTGCAATTGTATTGTCCTGACTAGAGGTAGTAGATCTATTGAGTTTGTTTTTTTGACAGGAAATAAAAATGAATAAAATGATATTAAATAATATATATTTTTTCATCGCAAATAACTTTAACTCTATATATCTAAAAAGGTTGCAATTACTTTTCGTAAAAATGCATTTCTTTCACATATTTTGCGACCTTACTTGTAAGGAGATAAGTGACGTCTTTCTTTTCTTTAATTGCTTTTCTTATAAAACTAGAAGATATTTTCATAATGGGAGCGTCACAATAAATTACTTTCTCATGTGAGCTTAGGTAATTTCCTGACTGATCTTCTGGTATTTCATTTATTTCTTGTTCTGTCAGAATTCTTGGGTAAACATATAGGTGATGTTCATTGATAATTTGATCATGATTTTTCCATTTATGAAATGTTCTTAGATTGTCTTCACCCATGATTAATCCGAATTTATGTGATGGATATTCCTCTTTAAGATAAGTTAATGTGTTAATAGTGTAAGAAGGAATAGGGAGATCGAATTCAATATTTGATGCTTTCAATTTAGGGTTTTCCTCCACAGCTACTCTTACTAAGGACAACCTGTGATAATCATTAAGCATAGAAGCTTTTTCTTTAAAGGGGTTTTGAGGTGAAACTATTAACCAAACTTCATCTAAATTGGTATAATAAGCCATATAATTAGCAATAACTAAGTGCCCAACATGAATCGGATTAAATGTCCCAAAGTATAACCCTATGTTTTTCATCCTTTATTTAAGAAATTTCTAATTAAACTAGCTGCTTCTTTACATGCATCGTCAAGAATATCATTCATGATTACCTTGTCAAACTCATTCATGTATTCTAATTCCTTTTTAGCTTTATTAATCCTTTTTTTAAGGTCATTTTCATTTTCAGAATCTCTTAAAACTAATCTTTGTCTGAGTTCTTCAATTGAAGGTGGGCTTATGAAAATAGATAATGCCTTATCCTTGAAATGGGTTTTTAAATTAATTCCACCTTCTACATCAACATCAAAAAGGACATGATTTTTATTGTTCCAAATTCTTTGGATTTCATTTTTCATTGTGCCATAATAGTTGTTATTGTAGACCTCTTCCCATTCAATAAATTCATTTTCAATTATTTTTTTTTTAAAATTCTCGACAGAAATGAAATAATAATCTTTTCCATGAATTTCATTATTTCTTTTGTTTCTAGTGCATGCAGAAATAGAAAATTCTAGATTCATATTTATTTTTAATAGAGAATGCACGATAGAAGTTTTTCCTGCACCAGATGGAGCACTAAATATAATTACCTTTCCTGAAAAATCTTTAGTGTTCATTTATAGTGCATTTAAGATCTGTTCTTTAATTTTTTCTAAATGATCCTTCATTAATACAACTAGCTTTTGAATTTCTATATGATTGGCTTTGGACCCTAAAGTATTTATTTCTCTACCTAACTCTTGAGTAATAAATCCAAGCTTTTTTCCATTTGGAACACCTTCATTCATAGTCTCTAAAAAATGATCTAAATGATTTGAAAGTCGCACTTTTTCTTCTGAAATATCATACTTTTCCATATAATATATCAACTCTTGTTCAAACCTATTATTATCGTAATTTTCTTTATCTGTTAGAGATTCAAGGTTTTTTTTAATCCTTGTTTTTACAATTGATATTCTTTCGCTTTCAAATGATGATACTTTTTCAAGTAATGCATTAATCGATTGTATCTGCTTTAGAAGGTCCTTCTCTAGGGAGACACCTTCACTAATTCTGAATTTTGATAATTCAGATATTGAATTTCTGATTAGCTTTTCAATTACTCCCCATTCTTCACTTGACAATTCTTTTTTCTCTGTTTTTAGAACGTCAGGCATTCTCATAATCAATTGTAAAAAATCAATTTGCCCTTCATTCTTAATAGAATTGTCCTCTATTATTTTTTGAAATGTTTGGTAATGATTTTTGACAGCATTTAAATTAATATGTTGATTTGCCTCAGATTCAGTTAAATCATAATGTATTGTCATCTCAATTTTCCCCCTTAACAAGCCCTCAGTAATAATAGTCCTCATAACCATATCCTTAGACTTATAGATTTGGGGGAGCTTTAAGTTGATGTCTATAAATTTACTGTTAAGGGATCTTGTCTCTACAACTATTTTTTTATTGTTTATTAAGGCTTCAGCTTTGCCGAATCCTGTCATGGATTGAATCATTAGCTTAATTTTTTTTCAAAAGTATAAAAATTAGGTACTTCTTAAAGAAGGTATGCTTACCAAATATACACCCATAAAAATTGCGGTGCTACTTATGATCATATTTACATCAAGAGATTCATCATTAGCTAATAGGGCAAAAATAGCTGTTAAAATTGGCTGGAGATAAATATATGAGCTTACAACAGTAGGGCTAACTCGTTTAATTCCATATATATTTAGCAGATAACAGAAAAAAGTAGTAAAAACGATTACAAGAGCAATTTTAAAAATAATATTATCTGGCATATTTAGATCGATACTTCCTATTTGAGGTATGCCAAATGGTATTACAAATAAAAGTCCAAACGTAAATACCCATCTTATTACTGTTAAAGGGGCATATTTTTTCATTAATGATTTTACCAATACTAGGTACAAACCATAACTAGCGGCATTCATAAAAACAAAAATATCGCCATTGAAAGAAGCTCCAGATTCTGATGAATCATTTTGTAAGATTAAATAAGAAGCACCTCCAATTCCTAAAGAAATGCCTAAAAATCTACTAATTGTAATTCTCTCTTTTAATATGAACATGGATAATAAAGCAACAAGTACAGGGCTGGATACCATAATGATCGAGGCGTGTATTCTACTTGTTAGATCAAGCCCTTGAAAAAACATGAGTTGATTGGCAGCGACTCCAAACAACCCACACAAAAGCATCTTAATTAAGTCTTTTTTAGCTACTTTTTCATAGAAAACAAAGGCAAGTGACCAAAATAAAATACTGGCTCCAGTTACTCTAAGAAGTATAAAGGCAAATGGCTGTACATGATCACCTTCCATTACATCTTTTGCCCAATCGTAATTTAAAGCATAGATGATGTTTGCTATTAATAACGCTAAGTGTGCTTTGATGATTCCTTTATTCAATGTATTTAATTAATTTGGTCAATGATAATGATTAATTATAATAACTATTCAATAATAAATTTAGATTTGTCAAATAATTTTTGAGATATGAAATTTAATACAAAAGTGATACATGCAGGAGTAGAGCCAGACCCTGCAACAGGGGCTATTATGACACCCATTTATCAGACATCAACTTATGTTCAGGAAGAAATTGGTAAACATAAAGGGTTCGAATATTCAAGAACGGGGAACCCCACAAGAGCAGCATTAGAAGCAAGTATTGCTTCATTGGAAAATGCAAAGTTTGGAGCTTGTTTTGGTAGTGGCTTAGCTGCAATTGATTGTATTATTAAAATGTTAAATCCTGGTGATGAGGTGATTTCAACAAATGATCTTTATGGTGGGTCTTATAGAATCTTTAAAACAATTTTTGAAAAATATGGGATCAAATTTCATTTTGTTAATATGCTTGAAGTTGAAAATGTAAAAAATTGCATTAATGATAATACAAAATTGATCTGGATTGAAACACCAACAAATCCCATGATGAATATCATTGATATAAAAGCAATCACTAAAATGGTCAGTTCAAAAGATATAATGGTAGGTGTTGATAATACATTTGCAACTCCATATCTACAACGGCCTATTGACTTGGGAGCTGACATTGTCATGCATTCTGTAACTAAGTTTTTAGGAGGGCATTCTGATGTAGTAATGGGTGCTTTGGTTACTAATAATGATCAAATTGCAGATGAAATATATAGGATCCAGAATTCTAGCGGAGCAGTTTGTGGACCGATGGATTCCTTTTTAGTATTAAGAGGAATTAAAACATTGCATTTAAGAGTTCAGCGTCATTGTGAAAATGGAAAAAAAGTAGCTAAATTTTTAAAAACACATCCAAAAGTTGATCAAGTATTTTGGCCTGGATTTGAAGATCATATAAATCATGATGTGGCTAAATCTCAGATGTCAGATTTTGGCGGAATGGTTTCTTTTACTTTAGTTGGTGATGACCTAGAACAGGCAAAAAAAATTGTTTCCAGAACTAAGCTTTTCACATTAGCTGAGTCTTTAGGTGGAGTAGAGTCATTAATAGGACATCCATCAACTATGACACATGCTTCTATTCCAAGAGAAGAAAGATTGAAAAGTGGCGTTAAGGATTCTTTAATTAGACTAAGTGTGGGAATAGAGGATTCCAATGACCTAATTAATGACCTTGAAAATTCCATGCTGTAATAAAGCAACGGTCAACTATTTCATGAGTCATAAGTAAGTTGCTGTTTAGTTAAAGGTTCAAATTCTGATTTATAGCTAAATTTCGATTTAACAGTTGGTTTAATTTTTATAATTTTAACATTAGAGCATAACTTACTTTATGAAAACATTAAGACTTTATTTTTTAACACTACCCTTCGCATTTGTTCAATTAATTTCATTTTCGCAATTCAGTCAAAATCATCAAATTGATCATACTAACTGTAGGGCTGGTGAAAATGTTGAATATTGCAGGACGCATCATGTAATGAATAAATTAAAAAGTAATCCAGCTTTTATGAAGATCTATGAAGCTGATCAGGAGATGCTAAGATTAAGAGAAGAGGAAATCAAAAAAAATAAACAGAAAGGGACTGTTTATATAATTCCAGTAGTATTTCATATACTACATAATGGTGGAGTTGAAAATATTTCTACTGCACAGGTTCAGGATGCTGTTGATATACTAAATAGAGATTATCGATTATTAAATACTGATGCAAGCGCAGTGCAATCTGTTTTTCAGGGAATGCCATCTGATATTGAAATTGAATTTGTGCTAGCAACGAAAGCTCCTAACGGACAATGTTTTAGTGGGATTACAAGAACCCAATCTGCTCTTTCTTATGATGGTTCTGATGGTTATGATCAAGTGATGGCTATTGTAAATGGTAATAATGTATACAATGGATCTTGGCCTGGAGATGAATATTTGAACATCTTTGTTTGTGGTGATATTGGTGGTGCTGCTGGATATACTACCAATCCATCTAATTGGGGAGGCACTCAAATGACCAATGGAATTTGGGTGTTAGATGATTATGTAGGTTCAATAGGAACAAGTGGAATATTTTCTAGTAGAACATTAACTCACGAAGTAGGACATTGGTTAAACTTAGATCATTGCTGGGGTAATAACAATAATCCAGGGAATTCTACTAGTTGTAGTGAAGATGACAATGTAGATGATACCCCTAGATGTATTGGGGTAACTGCTTGTATAACAACCTCTAATACTTGTTCAAATGATGCTGTTGATGGATATTGGAGTACTGATGTGATTGATAATATTGAGAATTATATGGAATACTCTTACTGTTCTAAAATGTTTACTGATGGGCAAAGGTCTAGAATGAGAGCAGCGTTAACTTCTGGTGTTGGTGGAAGGAATAATTTATGGAAAACAAGTAATTTAAATGCTACAGGGGCAAATGGTAATCCTACATTGTGTGCTGCTGCTTTTTTAGTTGACAGGCAATTGATATGTCAGGGTGATAGCTTGCAATTTATTGATGATTCTTACAATAATGTTTCTGGATGGAGCTGGAGTTTTCAAGGTGGAAATCCTTCAGTTTCTACTGGTCAAAATCCTTTGATTAAATACGATACTCCTGGTACTTACGACATCACATTATCAGTTAATGATCCTTTAGGTAATGTAGTTTCTCAAACATTTAATGATTACATTACGGTAATGGGGGCACC
>Ga0206679_10000280_pt1 | contig 42252 bp, 29 predicted proteins | sample M110012015metaG_FD_155464 | JGI IMG/M metagenome (GOLD analysis project Ga0206679, IMG submission 155464) | Ammonia-oxidizing marine archaeal communities from Monterey Bay, California, United States - M1 100m 12015 | ecosystem: Environmental > Aquatic > Marine > Intertidal zone | place: USA...
TGAAGCCGAGAAAAATGACAACAATGATGGTGGGCCGCCAATTGGCGGTGAACTGATGCTGGCGATGGATCCTGCGAGATTCGGCGATTCGGAACACTGGCAGGACCATTCAGAATCTTTCATCAACCGGTTGGGTGGCATGGAGGGTTCACATCTGCCGGGAAATCGGAGACACGAGCGGCGCGAGGTTATAGAAGTGGAGGGGGTCAAGATCCCCGAAACATTACACGATCAGTGTCGCGCTTTCATGTTCTGATGAGTGACCAAACCAGATCCAGTGCACCGGAGATAGTCTGGCCCGTGGTATTTCGGCGTTGCAGTTCTTTATGGTCGTCACGGCTAGGCCGGCATCTCTGATTCTGCTTTCTTCCTTGTGGTAAGGACCGAAAATCGTCCGGGAAATGCAGCTAAGGGAAATGCACACGAAAGAAACGAGTCTGTAGAACAAGACGGGAGAGTGACCGGTGCCTTTTGGATTACTTAAATACGGACTAGCGAAAACTTACCCGGGAAAGAACCTCTTCGGGGAGTCTCGGCCTCTTAAACAATCCTACGATGTGGTGATCATAGGCGCGGGTGGTCATGGCGCCGCGTGCGCATACTATCTCGCGAAAGAGTACGGCATTACCAACGTTGCAGTGCTTGATAAAGGTTATCTAGGTGGTGGTAACACGGCGCGCAACACCGCCGTACTTAGATCCAACTACCTGACCGAGGAAGGTGTTGCTTTTTATAAGGCCTCTCTTGAACTGTACAAAAGTTTATCCAATGAGTTGGACCTTAACATCATGTTTGAACAGCGGGGGCAGCTCACGCTTGCGCACAGTGATGCTGCGATACGCAACCTGCGTTGGCGAGCTGAGGTTAATCAACACCTGGGTGTTCGCTCCGAGCTGATGTCCAACGACGAAATAGCGCAGATGGTGCCGCATCTTCGAATGGACGCTGCTGCCCGATATCCGATTTTAGCCGGCCTGTGGCATGCGGATGGAGGTACAGCGCGCCATGATGCCGTGGTTTGGGGATATGCCAAAGAGGCGGTTGCTCGGGGTGTTGAATTCCATCAGTTGACTGAAGCGACGGGGATAGACACTGATCATGGCAAGGTTACCGGCGTTAGAACCACGCGAGGGGACATTAGCTGCGGAAAAGTCATACAGGCAGTTGCCGGTTCAAGTTCAGTTGTAGGGAATATGGCCGGTATCAAGCTACCCATTCATACCTTCCCGTTGCAGGCCATGGTGACGCAACCATACAAGCCGCTGCTCGAGCCTCATATCAGCTCGCCTCATCACCACGTCTACATCCATCAGACATCTCGAGGCGAATTTGTTATCGGGGGTGGATCCGATCCATATCCGTTGTACAACACTCGTGCAACGCTACCCATGCGGGAAACACTTTCGACGGCGGTTCTCGAATTGTTTCCGTTTCTAAGAGAAGCGCGGGTGATGCGTCAGTGGGCAGGCATTACTGATATGACACCAGACTACAGCCCGATCATGGGTGAAAGTCCCGTGCAGAACTACTACCTGGATGCGGGGTGGGGTACCTGGGGCTTCAAGGCAACACCTATCTCGGGTATGACGATGGCAGAACTGGTGGCCACCGACCGGGTTCCGGAACTGATAGCACCTTTTTCATTGGATCGATTCTACCGGTTCGAACAGGTTAACGAAGCCGGTGCCACGGCGGCGAGTCACTAGAAGTGGTTATGGTATGAAAACTCTTCGTTGCCCACTTAATGGTATTCGCAATATCGATGAGTTCATCTATGGTGGTGAATATCATGTCGAGCCTGATCGCAAGCAGGCAGATCGAAAAGCATGGGCTGAACATGTGTTCTTTAACACGAACTCGGCGGGTGTCGTAACCGAATGGTGGTGCCACACACCGAGTTCGTTCTGGTTTCTGGCGGATCGTGACACGGTGACAGATGAAGTAATCAGCACATATCCATTTTCAATAGATCCTGTCGAGACATGACAGTGCGACTTTCAGCACCTTTTGGCAGGCGTATTAAGCGGGACACTCGGGTCTTCTTTAGCTTCAACGGCACGAGGTTGAACGGCTTTGAGGGGGATACGGTTGCGAGCGCCCTGTTGGCTGCTGATGTTCAGCTGATGAGTCGTTCCTTTAAGTATCACCGGCCAAGACTGGGGCTGACCTTTGCCGGAGACGATGCCGCCACGCTGGTGACGATTGACCACCGGGCAAACTGCTTTGCTGATACTGAAATTCTGTGTCAGGACATGGAAATCACATCGCAGAATCATCTTGGTTCGCTCGAGCATGATTTCGGTACCGCCATCGGATTACTGGCGCGATTTCTGCCGGTTGGTTTTTATTACAAAGCATTCTATCGACCGAAGGGTATCTGGGAGCTCTGGGCGAAATTCTTTCGCCGCAGTGCGGGGCTTGGGCGGATCAACCCTTCGAAGCAAAAGGTCGTGCTGCGCACGAAAAGGTACCTGCATGTGGATCATCTGGTTGTCGGAGGCGGCTATCATGGCATGCGGGCAGCGCTTGATATCGCAAACGATGGGCAATCAGTGTTGCTGGTAGAGCAGGAACCGGTTCTGGGTGGCTCGCTGCTCTACTCGAGAATTGATCCTGAAGGAGTAGTCGCGGGTCGCCTGGCCCAGGAGCTTATCGGGCAGATTGAAGCTAACAATAATATAGAGGTGATGACGACAGCACATTGTAATGGCTGGTATGCGGATCATTATGTCCCGGTTCTGCAAGGACAAAATCTTTTCAAGATACGCGCCTCCGGTGTGACTCTTGCGACGGGTAGTCTTGAGCAGCCTGCGGTGTTTCGAAACAATGATCTTCCCGGCGTTATGCTTGGAAGTGGGGTCCAGCGTCTGGTGCATCTTTATGGTGTGAAAGCCGGTCATCGAGCGGTCATTATTGCCGGGAATGATGAAGCTTATGGGCTGGCGCTCGATCTGCTCGATGCCAATATTGTGGTAGCGGCGATCATTGAATTAAGAGCGGAGCCAGTCAAATCCGGGACTCGGTCTGCACTGATGGAAAGTGTGGTTGAGCGGGGTGTGAGAATCATCACAGGGGTCGAGCCCCATGCTGCCGTCGCTCGCCGGGGGTACCTTTCGGCGATCCAGCTTCGCGGGCAGACATCGAAGGAAGTCCATGTGGCTCAGTATGAGCTACTGGAGACAATAGCGTGCGACTTGCTTTGCTCATCGGTAGGTTTTCTACCCCAGTATCAGCTTCCCTGTCAGGCGGGAGCTCGGCTACGTTTTGATCAGGAAGATAACTGTTTCACACTCGATGGCCTGCCCGAGGGATTCCAGCTAGCGGGTAGCATCACCGGAAAATGGGGTCTGGACGAGCTGGCGCCTGATCCAAACCACTCATGGCCAATCTTTCCACATCCCCAGGGTAAGGAATTTGTCGACCAGGATGAGGATCTGCAGATTGTTGACATCGTAAATGCGGTGGCCGATGGGTTCACGCACGTGCAATTGGTGAAACGCTACTCGACGGTTGGTATGGGACCGTCACAGGGGCGACATTCAGCACTGGCGACCGCAAGGATCATCGCTGCTGCAAATCGAACCACGATTGATGAAACGGGTGTCACGACAGCCAGGCCACCGCTTCGTGCGGAGCCCCTGGCGGCCAGTGCAGGAGAAGTTTTTTTCCCTGCCCGATTGTCATCAATGCATGAGGCGCACGTGAAATTGGGAGCACAGTTTCTGCATGCGGGCACCTGGTATCGTCCTGCCTGCTACCCATTGCCTGGTGAAGACCGCATTGCCTGTATCGAGCGGGAAGTCATTAATGTTCGCCGAAACGTAGGCATGATTGACCTGTCAACGCTGGGAGGCATTGATATCAGGGGGCCCGCAGCCTCAGAGCTGTTGAACAGGCTCTACACGGGTGGTTTCAAAGGACTGGCGATTGGCAAGTCAAAGTATGCACTCATGTGCAATGAATCGGGTGTTGTTATTGACGATGGCGTTGCTGCCAGGCTGGCGGAAACTCATTTTTACGTGACGGCTACCACCACGGGTGTCGAGAATGTCTACCGGCAGATGCTCAAGTGGAACGTACAGTGGCAGCTTGATGTCGATATTACGAATGTCACGGGTGCATATTGCGTCGTCAACCTCGCGGGCCCGAAATCCAAAGAAGTGCTGGCTAGACTCACGACAAGTGATCTCGACGAGGATGCGTTTCCCTATTTGGGTGTACGTGAAGGTGAGGTTGCTGGTATCCCGGCACGCATGCTGCGAGTCGGCTTCGTTGGCGAACTCGGTTACGAAATTCATGTGCCTCAAACCTTCGGGAGGCATCTGTGGGAGGCGCTTGCCGCGGTCGGAGCCACATTTGATATCGCGCCTTTTGGTGTTGAGGCCCAGCGGTTGCTTCGGTTAGAGAAAGGCCACATTATCGTCGGCCAGGACACAGACGCCATGACGCACCTACGCGAATTAGAGATGTCGTGGGCGGTATCTCGTAAAAAGCCATTCTTTATAGGTGACAGAACTACTGCTGAGATCGATACAACCCGGATGACGAGAAGACTTGCAGGGTTCACTGTTGAGTCAGCGAATCGCATGGATGTACCGCAGGAATCCCACCTTGTGTTGGAGGGTGACCGGATGGCAGGGCGTGTAACCTCAGCCGCCTATTCTCCGACCCTCGACAAAATAGTGGGTCTTGCGTACGTCCCTGCGACAAGTGCAGAGGGAGATACGATTACCATTAGGGTTGATCATGATCACGGTCTGCGGGCAACCCTCTGCGAGCTGCCTTTTTATGATCCGCAGACTGAGCGGCAGCGAGTTCCGGATATTTCTGTGGATGTGATAGAAGAGACGCTCCCTGAGCGAATCAGCCTGCTCAGTACATCCGGCAGTGACCTGGAAAATGGTGTCGTCATTGTTGACCGCACCCTGTCAGATCGATGCGGTATACGCGGGAGGACTGCTGCGAGCTGGCTCGAATCGCTGTCAATGCTGGTACCCGACAAACCAAATCGTGCGCTGATTCAAAAGGATGGTGCGTTACTGGCACGCCTGTCTGTTGGTGAGTTTTTGCTCCTGGGAGGTTCTCATTACCTGGGATGTCATCCAGATGCGGCAGATGGCAATTATTCGTTGCCCCGCGCTGACAGTCACGCCTGGCTGGTTGTAAGTGGAGTGCACAGTCGCGAATTGCTTCAGGCGGTCTGCAGTATTGATCTTCGCCCTCGTTCATTCTCGGATGGTGATGTCGCGCAGACCCTGATGTTCGGCGTAAGCGTGATCCTGATTCAAACGGAGGGAATTTTTCACCTGTGCGCAGATATTACATCGAGTCAATATTTGTATGACGCTCTCGGGGGGGCGATCCATTCAATGAGTATTTAGGTTATGCTGAAGCTCACAAAAAAATCAGGAAACTCTTCTAGCTTGTGAGTGATACCAAGGAACTTGTCATCACCAGATCCGACAGCGGCTTCTATGAGGGTTTCAATACCACAGTCACAGTTTCATCCAAGATCCTTATCGGGTTGCTTGTTATCTGGGCTGCAGTGTTCCCCGATGAAGCCGGAGACTTCCTGAGTGAAATCCGAGACTGGTCATTCGCTGTATTCGGCGCCTGGTACATCTACACAATGGCTCTATTCCTGATTGTGTGTGTTGGTCTGGCACTTTATCCGAAAGTTGGAAAGCTAAGGCTTTGTCCGCACGATGAGCCTCCGGAGTTCAGTTACTTTTCGTGGGTTTCCATGATGTTTGGTGCAGGGATCGGCATTGGAATGCTGACCTACTCAACCGCGGAACCCATCGCTCATTTCATGGTTAATCCGGATACTATTCGGGGAATCACCGAGAGTGGCACTGCGGGTAATACAGATAGTGCGTTCATCTGGTCTTTTGTCCACTGGGGTTTAACCCCCTGGGCTGCCTATTGTCTGACCGGTTTGGCGATGGCGTACTACAGCTATCGGGAAGGCCACCCGCTTACCATTCGATCCGCGTTAATGCCGCTATTTGGCGCGCAGCGGCTTCAGGGCCTGCTGGGTCATGTTGTCGATATATCGGCGGTCATCGCCACCGTGTTAGGTGTTGCTGTCACCATTGGGCTCGGTGTTAGCCAATTCTCTGCCGGAATCTACGAGGTGACAGGGGCGGACTGGCTGATCACGGCAAGTGGTGCCCCGTCAAACGGCGGGATGCTGAGTTGTCTGGTTTTAGTGATGACAGCGTCGGTACTATCGGCACTGTCAGGTGTGGGTCGAGGTATTAAATGGCTATCGAATATCAATATGTTTCTGTCTATTGTTTTGCTGGGTTTTTTCCTGGGTTGGGGAGCGACCCTGTTTTCGGTAACGACGCTCGGGGAAGTTGTCTTTGAATATCTGGTGAGTCTGCCTTCCCTACTCCTGGTCTACTGGCCGGAAGGGGAAGGCGCAATCGAAAAGGAACTGTTTCAATGGCAGTCCATTGGCTGGACTGTCTTTTATTGGGCCTGGTGGATTGCCTATGCGCCTTTCGTTGGCTTGTTCCTGGCGCGAATCTCCCGGGGCAGGACAATCCGGGAATATGTGTGTGGTGTTCTGATCGTGCCGCCATTGGTATGTTTCATGTGGATGAGCTTTATTGGGGGTACAGCGATTGATCTCGAACTGTCTGGTATCGCCAAGAACGCCATTATTGGGGCTGGTCAGGAATCTCAGCTGTATGCGACATTGGAAGTGCTGCTCAGCGGTGCGGCATTGCGGCTGGCGATCGTTCTTGTGGTGGTGCTGCTGCTGACATACCTGGTGACATCGGTAGATTCGGCTGTGTTGATTATAAACACCATAAATTCCGGAGGCGATTCAAGTCAGAAGGGTGGCCAACATATCATCCTGTGGGGTGCAGGTCTCACGCTGGTGATCGCGATGTTACTGATTGCAGGGGGCATTGATGCGCTGCGCGCATCAATGTTTGTCGGAGCTCTGCCATTTTCCTTCGTCATGGTATTGATGGCGGTGTCACTATTGAAATCGTTGCTATTCCGTCGGCGGGGAACCTGAAAAGATAAGTCGGCTTCTTTGTGCAAGGCTTTTTCAAGTTAGGCGCGTAAGATTGTGTGACATACCCAGAGGATTGAGCATGTACTTTGTCGATGGCCTGCAGTACAGCAACTGGTCTGAAAAAATATTCAAGGAAATGAATGACGCCGGTCTTGCCGCCGTGCACGTAACGATTGCCTATCATGAAAACTTTCGTGAGGTCGTCGCGAATTTTTCAAAGTGGAATGACTACTTTGAAAAGTTCAGCGATCTCGTCATACCCGGCACTTGCGCTGCTGATATTGACCTGGCCCGGGAGAGTCAGCGCACGGCCATTTTCTTTGGATTCCAGAACCCCTCACCAATCGAGGACGACATTTCCCTGGTTGAAATCTGTTATCAGCTTGGTGCGCGATTCATGCAGCTTTCCTATAACAATCAAAGCCTGCTTGCGACTGGCTGCTATGAAAGTGATGACCCCGGTATTACCAGGATGGGCAGGCAGGTCATTAAGGAAATGAACCGGATAGGGTTTGTGATTGATATGAGCCATTCTGCAGAGCGCTCAACCCTTGAAGCGATAGATCTGTCTGAGCGTCCAATTACGATCTCGCATGCCAATCCCGATTTCTGGCACGCAGCGCTGCGTAACAAATCCGAGGTGGTCTTAAAAGCACTGGCTGAGCGCGGCGGTATGCTTGGTTTTTCCATGTACCCGCATCATTTAGATAATGGGTCTTCCTGCACGCTTGAAGACTTCTGTCAGATGATTGCTCGTACGGTGGAACTGATCGGTGTTGACCATGTTGGTTTTGGCAGTGATCTCTGCCAGGACCAGCCCGACAGTGTGGTCGAATGGATGCGCAATGGTCGCTGGACCAAGGAAATTGACTATGGCGAGGGTTCCGCTGACCATGCTGGATTCCCCCCGCAACCGGCATGGTTTGAAAATTCAACTGGCTATCCCGGGATCGCCCAGGGCCTTGTTGAAGTCGGTTTTGATGACGCAGAAGTTGCGAAGATCTGCCATGGCAACTGGTACCAATTTTTTGAACGCTCATTTGGTCCAGAGCGTTGAACCATGTCAGGAGCAGAATCAAATAGGCTTGAGCATTTGGTACACCGAAAAGGTGCCTGGGAAGTATTGCGGGTGGCAGCTACTTGAAAAAGCCCGCCCCCGGTACCCTGCTGCGACGGCCTGATGAGATCATGCGCCTTGCGCGAATGGGGTCAGCTTTTCAGACTCGTCTTAGTTTCATGCGGAGTCTGACGCGTCGTATGGCGATCGAGAACTGGGAGTTTTCGGAGCCGGACATAAAACTGGATCGTGAAGGTCGCGGGCGGGTTATCTATTCAGTTTTCACCGGTAGCCGTCACTATAGCCTTCTCGCGTTCTCGCATCCTCTGGACCCAATGAAACGCAGTGACCGCGTCATAGCCCATGAATGGGATGCCACGTTCAACCTTTTTGACGGAATACCACTTGCTAAAGATATTGAGCGGCTGCGGGGGAATACACCTCTGCAGGAAGCTGGGCGTTTTACTGCCAGTGAACTGGTATTAGCGCGAGCAAATATCAGCGAACGGCTTTTTAATCATGTCGCTAATAGCCTGGCAGAGGGGAGGCAGCCTGACATCGAGATGATTGCAGACGTCGGGTACCTGATGCGAACTACGGCAGTCTATGGCGGCGGGAAATTTGGTTGTGCGGACTGGGAAAAGATCGCTGACCGAGCGGACCTTGGGAGTGCCTTCCAGGCCGAGATGCTGGCCGTTTACCTGATCAGGTTGTTTTCTCTCGACCTGGTTGAATATATGGCCAGACAGAAGGGCGATGTAAATGCGGTGAAGCTGGCGCTCCCGATTCGACGATTTCTTGGTATTGGCAATGCAACAGGGCTTGGCATGGCGCCTTTTCTGATGAATCACCAGGTGCTGTTACATCAATGGGTTTCAGCCAAAGAGCATGCCCTGGCAGCTGTTCGTGGGGTGGATAGTGTATCGGTGGCTCAGGTAAAAATGCTCAACAGTGTGCTCGCAAAGTGTCGGGTACAAGTGAGCGAATGGCGGGTCGATGACGAAGTACAGTCAGCAAGGATTGAAAAACTGGCTGTGGATCTGGCCGCTTTGGCAGACCACCTGGCCGCCAGCGACCGTTTCGACGTGGCGTTACCGCTTGACGCGATCTTCCGCTGGGCGTCACGGCATCTCGGACTGGAAGCTCAGGAGCTGGTCGTCAGTCTGCTGATCGAACCTTTTGGTGAGCTGGTTGATCATCTGGGAGAGAGGTTCAATACCGCTTCCGAGGAGGACATATGGGAGCCAGCGATGCGCCTGACACATTTGAATACATTGATCGACAGGCACTATGGTTGGGTAAATAAAATAGATTTCCAGGACCGAGAGGAAACCGATCGACAGTGGGTTTACTCTGAGGAAAAGCTAGAACCGCGACTCGGTCCTCGTGCTGCTGATGGTGTCACGGAGAGTGAAACAGAAATGCCTCTCACCGTTGGCTGGGATATTGCACGGTTACGGGAGGCGCTACAGATGGCAGATCTTGGGCAGAGTGTTCTTCAATTCTGTGCACTGCATCCGAAATTTCGGCATACGATCCGTCGCATTCAAAACGCGGAGTCCCATCCCTATGGGGAGGTGGCAGACAATGTCATCGCCGCCAGGTTTCGACCGATTGATATTCTTCGATTCAAACTTGCGTTTTTTGGGGTCAGCAAGTTTGACCCAAAATCTGACCTATGGACTCGTGTCAACATGTATCAAGGTGCACCGTTTCCGGATGAGTTGAACTCACGCAGGGCGGATCAGTGGGCATTTACCTGCAAGCCGGGGCAAATAGAATGAAGTTTTCACGCAATGAACTGAAGTTTGCGGTGCGATGGGCGGCGCTTGGTCGGAACGTACCCGTTGGACTTGCGGATGACCTGGCCAAGGCAGCAATGGAACTTGCGGCAGCGGGTATTGATCCCCTTAAGAATATTGTCTCGGCACTGGATCAACTTGACAAGCATCATCGTTGGGGAAATATGGGTGATTCAGTCAGGCTATCTGTGATTGAGGCGGGTCCTGTCTTGTCGGATAGTCTGGTCACTGGAGAAACAGTACTGCCCCCTAACGCTGTTCTTGATAACCCGGTTTTACTGGTGGGCTATCTTTGTCACTCAGCCATTTCCCCGCCGGTGAAGCTTGGGTGGCGAAGTCGCGGTTCGGATTGCGTGCTTGTTGTGGGGGAATCGGGACTGAGTTCTATTCTGGGTGACGGCCTGGAAACACTTCACGTCGAAACAGCGGTTGATTTATCATATCGCCCAGCAGTGGAACCGCCGGCGTTAATCACTGCTGAATCTATTAGGCAAAACCGCATCACCACACGTGAGCACGGTGTCGAGCTATCCGAAGCCGACTGGCATTCGCTTTGGCGCTTTACCCAACAGGCTTTGAGCAAATCCTCTAAAGAATCCCGATTGTCCGGTGCCGGTGCAAGCCTGGTTGATATTGATTAAGGCCTGTTGGCGCTATGCCACTACGGTTACAAAGCTGATTGGTTTGCTGTCGTCGTTTTCGGTGCGGCAGATGTCGGTATCGGGTTAGTTCGATGGCCAGTGATTTACCTTCTAGGGCACATAATGTGTTTTTGTTCGCTCTGGAGCGGTAGTGAGATGAAGTTTGGACACAAAGTAATCGATGGCCGCGATGCAGCCGATAAGATGTTGTCCGTTTTGAAAGAAGAGGTGGATTCCATCCGGGCCAGGGGCTGGCAACCGAGCCTTGCGTCGATCACTGTGGGAGACGTAGACGAAGTTAAGCTCTATGTTCGCAACCAGAAACGATTCGCCGCGAGAATAGGAATCGAATTTGAGGAGCGTCAGTTCGCATCATCTATCAGCGAAACAGAACTTCGGGCTGCCATTGCGACGATGAATGTCGATCCTCGGGTTACGGGCATCATAATTCAGCGACCGGTGCCAGATCATATCTCCATCCGGAGCCTGCAAGAAACTATCCATCCGTTTAAAGACGTCGAGGGGATGCATCCGTCATCGATTGGTAAAATTGTTTACGGTTCGCCGGAGATGGGGCCGTGTACAGCGATGGCTGCTGTTCATCTGCTGAAATCTACCGGCGTTGAGCTGGAAGGACTTGAAGTTTGTGTTGTCGGACATTCGGAGATCGTTGGCAAGCCGATCGCCTTTTTGTTGATGGCTGAAGGGGCAACGGTCACCGTTTGTCATCACATGACTCGATCAGTAGCTAACCATTCACTAAAGGCGGACGTTGTCTTTGTCGCAGTGGGTCGGCCAGGGCTTATTACCGGTGACATGATCAAGCCTGGTTCTATCATTATCGATATCGGCATCAACCAGGTATCTGATCCCGACGGGAAAACAAAAGTGGTTGGCGACGCGGATTTTGAAAGCTGTGCCGAAGTCGCAGATTGGATCACGCCGGTGCCAGGTGGAGTAGGTCCGATGACGGTTGCTCACCTGATGAAAAATGCAGTCAATGGTGTAAATAGGCAGTCTGGTTACTACGAAGACCTCTTGGGTCAGAACACGCTGACGCCTACCTGATTTGTGCTGTCGTTTCCAAGCTCCACATTGTCGTTTATCTGCAAGCATACGCAGAGGTAGTGGCCCAAAATTTTGTGCACCTAATGTGGGGTATCAGCCCTGTAATTTCACACAGATGGGAATGGGAATGGGTAGGTCAACAAATCGAAGAACCGGTGGGCGAGCGGGTAGAATCGCCGCCAGGCGTTCTTCTGTGTCTGTTGAAACCGCGACTTATATCAGTCGTCAGATCCCCTATTCCGCTGTATTGAACGAAGAAGCGCTGGAGTTGATTGAGCACAATGCGGATACCGTGCTTGAAGAAATAGGGATTGAGTTTCGCGAAGCTCCTGACGCGTTGGCACTCTGGAAAAATGCCGGAGCCGATGTGGATGGTGAGAGAGTCAGGTTTCCCCGCGGGCTGTGCCGCAGCCTGATTCAGGCTACTGCCCCCACCGAATTCACACAGCATGCCCGCAACCCTGCTCGAACAACGATTATTGGAGGCGACAGGACAGTGCTGGCGCCCGCTTATGGATCGCCCTTTGTCAGGGATCTAGACCAGGGCAGGCGTTACGCGACGATCGAAGACTTCAAAAATTTTGTCAAGCTGACCTACATGAGCCCGAGCTTGCATCATTCGGGCGGAACGGTTTGTGAACCCGTAGATTTGCCCGTCAACAAGCGCCATTTTGATATGATCTACAGCCATCTCAAATATTCTGACAAACCATTCATGGGTTCTGTCACGCACCCGGAACGTGCCCAGGATACGGTGGAAATGGCGCGGATTGTTTTTGGCGAGGACTTTGTTGATCAGAACACCGTGATCACAAGTTTGATTAATGCCAACTCACCCATGACTTTTGACGCCACCATGCTGGGGGCTGCAAAGGTCTATGCTGAAAGCAACCAGGCGACGGTAATCTCGCCTTTCATTCTTGCGGGTGCGATGTCGCCGGTAACTGTGGCCGGTACTTTGATTCAGATTCTTGCTGAAGCCATGGCTGGCATGGCGTACACACAACTCGTCAGACCAGGGGTGCCCGTCGTGTTCGGCACGTTCGCAAGTTCGATCTCGATGCAGTCAGGCGCTCCCACGTTCGGGACACCGGAACCGGCTCTGGTTTTGTACGGTGCGGCTGAGTTGGCAAGACGGTTAAAGGTACCGTTTCGTTCAGGCGGTGGACTGTGTGCTTCGAAAATTCCCGACGCGCAGGCTGCTTATGAGTCTTCTAACACACTTCAGACAGCTGCGATGGCGGGCGTGAATTTCATGCTACACACGGCAGGATGGCTTGAGGGTGGGCTTGTGATGAGCTACGAAAAATTCATGATGGATGTTGACCAGGCTAACATGATCGCGATCCTCCTTGGGGGGATTGATCTGTCAGAAAATGGTCTTGCAATGGATGCATTGCGTGAAGTCGGTCCGGGGGCTCACTTCCTTGGGGCCGGTCATACCCAGGCTAACTTTGAACAAGCTTTCTATCGATCTACCATCGCAGATAACAACAGCTTTGAACGCTGGCTCGAGGACGGTTCGCTGGATGCGAGTCAGCGGGCCAACTTGCTCTGGAAGGAAAAACTGGCCAGTTACGAACCTCCGCCCCTGGATGATGCGATTGATGAAGCACTGCTGGCGTTTATGACGCAGCGAAAATCGTCCTTTCCTGATCAGAACTACTAGTAGCCGGAGATAGACATGACAGATCAAACGGAAGACGATCTCGATCTCAATGAACTGGATGACGTCGAACTTGTCGAGCAGATGCACGATGATCTTTATGACGGATTAAGAGAAGAAATCGTCGAAGGCACTGAAATTCTGCTCGCTCGTGGCTGGAGCGCCGAGAAAATTCTCAATGAAGCGCTGGTTGGCGGAATGCAGATTGTCGGTGTCGATTTCCGTGACGGCATTCTGTTCGTCCCGGAGGTGTTGCTGGCAGCGAATGCCATGAAAGGTGGTATGGCAATTATTCGTCCGCTGCTGGCTGAAACGGGCGCCAAGCCTTTTGGTAAAATGGTCATCGGTACCGTTAAGGGTGATATCCATGATATCGGCAAAAACCTGGTTGGCATGCTGATGGAAGGCGCAGGGTTCGAAGTGATCGATATCGGCATCAACAATGCCGTGGAAGACTACTTTGCTGCGATGGAAGAGCACAAGCCCGATGTGCTTGGCATGTCGGCGCTGTTGACCACAACCATGCCCTACATGAAGGTTGTTATTGATGAGATGGTGGCCAGAGGAATTCGTGACGACTACATCGTTATGGTTGGTGGTGCGCCACTGAACGAGGAGTTCGGTCTTGCGGTGGGCGCGGATGCCTATTGTAGGGATGCCGCTGACGCTGCAGACAAGGCGACGCTGCTGGTACTGCAGCGAGGTGCTAACCGTGGTTGAGCAATCGCTCATTATTGCCTGCGGCGCGCTGGCCCGGGAGATCCAGCAGGTAAAGGTCGCCAATGGCTGGAAGCATGTAGATCTCGTCTGCCTGGATGCTTCATTGCATCATCGACCTCAGGAAATACCTGAACGATTGGCAGAAAAACTCGACTCAATAGGGGGGCAGTACGAGAAAATATTTGTCGCGTATGCAGATTGTGGAACTAATGGCGCGATAGATAGATTGATCGAAGATCTACCGAATGTCACTCGATTACCGGGGCCACACTGTTTTTCCACTTTTGCAGGTTCGCATCGTTTCGATTCATTGATGGAAGAAGAACCGGGGACTTTCTGGTTGACGGATTTTTTGACAAGACACTTCCAGACGATGGTGGTCAAGAGCCTCAAACTGGATTCTCACCCGGAACTCAAGGAGCTTTATTTTGCTAACTACCGGCGGTTGACCTATGTCTCGCAGAACCCGGACGAAGATCTTCTATCGGCAGCAGAAGAGGCGGCAATCTATCTGGGGCTGGAGTTCAGGCATATCCATGTTGGCATGCATAAAATTGAAGAACCACTCAGGTGGGCGGTGTCATGAAACAGATCACTATTTACTGGCGTGACATACCTTCCCAAATTATTTTGAAGAAAGGCAGGACCAAGACCAAAAAGTTATTGTCCCCGCGCTTTCAGAAGGCAATTGATCGAGCAGCGATGAGGGCCGGAAAGGGTGGAAGCAAAGCCTATATAGAAGAATGGCGCAGAGCGACCATAGAAATTGACAACGCCTCTGACCCGTCTGAAATTGTGCTCTCAGAAGTCCTTGCTATCGAGTCTCGATACTCAGATAGCGATCTGGAAGCGCTCATCAGAAACAAAGGTGTTGCGCCCACTACGCCACCAGCTCACAGCAACACATCATTTATTGGAGGTACAAGAACGTGACTAATACAGTGATCAGTTCGGCGACGCGGGAAGTTGTCATCGGATTCGACCAACCTTTTGTGCTTATCGGTGAACGAATAAATCCGACAGGTCGAAAAATCCTGACGGCGGAGCTGCTTGCGGGAGACTACAGCCGGGTAGAGAAAGATGCTCTCGCACAAGTTGAGGCGGGCGCTCATATGCTTGACATCAACGCAGGTATTCCTCTTGCTGACGAACCTGCGATCCTGGCTAGATGCATTGAACTTGTTCAGTCCGTTACTGATGTTCCATTGACGATTGATTCTTCTATCGTTGCAGCACTCGAAGCGGGCTTGAATGTTTATCAGGGTAGGGCGCTTGTTAATTCGGTTACCGGAGAGGATGAAAGGCTTGAAAGCGTCCTGCCGCTGGTAGCGAAACACGGCGCTGCGGTGGTTGCCATTTCCAACGATGAAACCGGAATTTCGGAAGACCCGGATGTCAGGTTCGAGGTCGCGAAAAAGATTGTGGAAAGAGCAGCCGATCATGGGATTTCACACCAGGATATTCTGGTCGATCCTCTGGTGATGCCGATCGGTGCGATAAATTCAGCCGGTAAGCAGGTAATCCACCTGCTTCGACGGTTGCGTGAAGAACTCAAGGTCAATACTACCTGCGGTGCATCGAATGTCAGCTTCGGTTTGCCGCACCGAAACGGTATCAATGCGGCCTTCCTGCCGATGGCAATGGCGGCGGGTATGACCTCTGCAATAACGAACCCGTTGCACCCCGAGGTCGTGCAGGCTGTTATGGGGGCGGACGTGATGATGGGGAATGATCCTAATTGTGCCAAGTGGATTGCCAAGTACCGCGACCAAGTGTCCCTTGAAGGCGCTCGCAGAGACAGGGGCCGGCGCAGACGCAGTGCATAGTTACGCCCTGAATAGTTACGCCCTGAATTATATCGATGGATGAAACAAACATTGTCTCAGTTATATTTACCCCTTCCGGGCGCCGTGGTGATTTCGCCGTTGGTACCCCGCTGCTTGAGGCTGCAAGACAGCTTGGTGTAGATATAGATTCTGTGTGTGGCGGACGAGGCTTGTGTGGTCGCTGCCAGATTGTCTGCACAGAGGGTAGCTTTCCGAAACATGGGATCCAGTCAGGCTCCAGCCATTTAAATCCGGTTTCACAGACGGAACTCCGATACGCTGAAAGGAAATCTCCACTCGAGGAGGGTCGGCGACTCAGTTGCCATGCATTGATTCAGGGTCCGGTGGTTATCGACGTCCCACCGGAATCGCAGGTTCACCGGCAGATTGTCAGAAAATCCGCGGAGGTGAGGGATATTGAGCTGATGCCGGACATTCGATTGTGCTACGTCGAGGTGACCGAAGATTCCATGGAAGAACCCGCAAGCGATCTTTCGCGCCTGCGTCTGGCGCTGAAGCAGGAATGGAACCTTACCGATCTGGATTGTGATGTCGCTGTGTTGCCTCTGCTTCACAGTAAACTGCGTGAGGGCGGCAACGGCGTTACGGTTGCGGTTTATTCAGAGACGGAGCGACCCAGGTTGATCGCCGTGTGGCCCGGGCTGGTGGAAGCAGTCTATGGCGCTGCCATCGATGTTGGTTCGACCACAATTGCACTTCATCTGACCGACCTCCACCAGGGGAGTGTTCTTGCATCTGTCGGCAAGATGAATCCGCAGATTCGCTTTGGTGAAGATCTGATGAGTCGAGTTTCCTACGTCACGATGCAGCCTGAAGGTGCGAAGGAAATGACTGCGGTGGTGCGAACTGCGATCAATGAGTTGATCGCAGAAGCTGCTGTTGAAGCCGGCATTGATCCTGAGCTGATTGTTTCCCTGGCGGTGGCTGCAAACCCCATCATGCATCATCTGTTGCTTGGCATAGATCCTTCCCCGCTTGGCTCTGCGCCTTTCACACTGGCAACTGAACAGTCAGTCAGCTTGCCTTCGCGCGAGTTGGGGATTGATATCAACCGGGGTGGCAGACTCTATATTCCACCCTGCATCGCAGGGCATGTTGGTGCAGATACTGCTTCGGTTATTTTGTCGGATCAGCTATACAAGCGTGACGAGATCACGTTAATCATCGACATAGGGACCAATGCTGAAATTGTACTTGGTAATCGTGCGAAGTTGCTTGCATGCTCGAGCCCGACGGGTCCGGCATTCGAGGGTGCGCAGATCAGTAGCGGTCAACGTGCTGCAGCAGGTGCGATTGAGAGGGTCCGGATTGATCCGGAATCACTGGCTGTACGCTACAGGGTGATTGGCTCGGAGCTTTGGTCTGACGAAGCGGGATTCGAGGACGCGATCGCTGCTACGGGCGTAACCGGTATCTGCGGCTCCGGGATTATCGAAGCTGTGGCAGAGATGTATCTAAGCGGGGTGTTGACAGCGGACGGCGTTATTAATGAAACGCAGGCAGCAAGAACCGACCGGATAATTAAGGATGGGCGTACCTGCTCGTTTGTCCTTACCGCTGGTGAGTCGCAGATCGTTGTTACGCAGACGGATGTTCGTCAGATCCAGCTGGCGAAGGCTGCACTTTACGCGGGTGTCAAGCTTCTAATGGATGAGTTTCCAGTGACCAGGGTCGACAGGATCCACATTGCTGGCGCGTTCGGCAGCAATATCGATACCAGGCATGCGATGGTTCTCGGCTTAATCCCCGACTGTGAACTGGCCAATGTCAGTTCAATTGGGAATGCAGCGAGTACCGGTGTCAGGATCGCGTTGCTGAACACAGATTGCCGACGGGAAATCGAACAGGTAGTTAGTGAAGTCCAGAAGATTGAAACGGCTGTGAGCCCAGACTTTCAGCAGTATTTTGTTGAAGCAATGGCGATTCCGCACAAGACTGATCCCTTTCCCTTGCTGTTTTCTTCGGTCACCAAACCAGCGACAGAACCGTCGCCGGAACCAGGAGGGCAGCGGCGACGAAACCGGCGTAATCGCAGGGACTGACAGCCTACCCATTGATACCAAACTCCGCAGCTGCATCACGCAGCCACATCCAGAGGTAGTCGGCGAAACTTCTTCTTATGACCAGTTCAAACTGGTCGGAATCCAGTCGGCGAATGATTACCTGTGCCTGGGCGAGAGTGGTAGTGATCACTTTGCCGGTGGGGAAATTCAGTTCGTGGACATCGTAGCATGTGGATTTCATCAGCACGTCTAACGCATGTTTACCGGTCAGATGAACAATTGTCTGTCCACCGGAGACGTTGACGATGGCAGCATGACCGACGATCGCGAGACGAAGGGATGATTCCACAGAGGAGATTTCGATTCGAGGGACCGTGACAAGCCACTCGTCCGGACTGATCCAGCGAATACAGATTTTGCCTCTGCTGCAGCTGGTGAGCGGCTGGTCCGGAAATGCCAGCTCAAGAACTTCGGCCACCGCGCTCGCGAGTAATGTGGCGTCACCTCGAAGCACCAGGTGGCCAACATCATCGTGTTCTTCAATGCCGACAGGGTTCGGTCCAGGGATGGCTCCCCTGGCGACGTTAACCAGCGGTGTATTGGCCAGTCCTTCGATTGTGGGTTGTTGTTCCATGGTCGCGTAGGATTTATTGGACATGCTGTTGTTCTCCCTTCGGGTCATAAAACACACTAGCCGTGATTTGCGCTGTTTCCCAGGCATCAGGTCCGATTGAAACCTGAACGGTCTCGCCCATCCGGTCCAGGCCGCCCTGAACCAGCGCCAATGCGAAGCTCCTGCCGAGTGCAGCACTGTAGTAACTGGAAGTCACATGACCGACCATCTTTGCCGGTAACTGGTGGGGTTTATCGAATACAATCTGCGAACCCTCAGGCAGGACCACATCCCCGTTTACCGGAAGCAGGCCGACCAGTCGTTTCCTCTGCTGACGCTGACAGTCTTCTCTTGCCATGCCGCGTTTGCCGATAAAGCTGAATGGTTTGCGGCGGGCGATCGCCCACTCCATGCCAATGTCTTCCGGCGTTACTGAACCGTCGGTATCCTGGCCGACGATGATAAATCCTTTTTCTGCTCGGAGCACATGCATGGTCTCTGTGCCGTATGGGGTAAGATTGTATTTTGCACCGACTTCAATGAGCCGTCTCCAGAGCGCCAGACCGTAGTTGGCGTTGACGTTGATCTCATAGGAAAGCTCACCCGTAAAGGAAATGCGAAATACCCGGGCAGGGATGTCAGCTACCATAGCCTGACGCCAGTCCATAAATGGGAAGTTCGTTGGGTCGAGGTCTAGATCGGTGAGTTCGGCGAGCAGCGCTCTCGATCCGGGGCCAGACAAGGTAGCCGTCGCCCAGTGATCTGTAACGGTATTGAAATAAACCCCGAGCTCGGGCCATTCAGTCTGGTGCCAGAGTTCCAGCCACTCGAGCACTCTGGCTGCGCCGCCGGTGGTCGTGGTCATGACGAAGTGATTGTCTGCGAGACAGGCTGTCACCCCATCATCCATAACCATGCCGTCCTCGCTACACATGAGACCGTATCGACATTTACCGATGCCCAGTTTCATCCAGGCGTTGGTGTAGATTCTGTTCAGGAATTCGCGCGCATCAGGACCCTGGATATCAATTTTCCCCAGCGTTGATGCGTCGAGAATACCGACGCCATTACGCACGGCGAGGCACTCTCGGTTGATCGCATCCTGCAGAGATTCTCCTGTCTGGGGATAGTACCAGGGACGCTTCCACTGACCGACGTCTTCGAACAGTGCGCCAGCCTGCTCATGCCATGGCTGCATCGCGGTGTATCTCTTCGACTGAAACAATTCATTGACGTCACGACCGGCCATCGCGCCGAAACTCACCGGTGTGTAGTTTGGTCTGAACATCGTTGTGCCTGTTTCGGAGATAGAGCGACCTGTCGAGCGAGCGGCGATGGCGATACCGTTGACGTTGCTGATCTTGCCCTGGTCTGTGCCGAAGCCGAGTGCGGTGTATCGCTTTACGTGTTCGATACTCTCAAAGCCTTCCCTTGTGGCGAGTTCGATTGCCGCCGCGGTAACGTCGAGTTGGTAGTCGACAAACTGCGCCGGTGACCGGGATGTCGGTTTTTTGTGTGGAATGTGAAAGCAGGGCTGGAACGCGCCGACAGAGTGTTCCTGGCAGGAAATCGAGGCCCTGTCTTCGACATCGAATCCACAATCAGCGAGTATGGTTGCCGCCGCCGATGCGCCCTGGCGCAGCGCCGCCGATAATAAGAAATCACCGCTAACCGCGCCCGCTGTTAGCATTTTCTGGTTGGTCGTGCCCGGGACAAACGCAGCGATGTCTTCTCGCCAGTCCGGTTTAATGCCGGTGTGACAGGAAAGATGAACGACCGGTGACCAGCCGCCCGAGCTGGCCATGATGTCAGTCGGAATCCTTTCATCGTTTCCGATGAGGGCATTTCGCTCAGAATCTAGTCCACAAACGAGCGCTGCTTTCACCTGCCGTTTGCCCTTCACTTCGAACACGGCTGAGCCGGTTAGAGTACGGATACCTGCGGTTGCCGCGCGTTGTAGAAGTTCGCCATTCACACTGGTCCTGATGTCTACAACGACAGCACTTTCACCACCTGACTTGATCCAATCGAACGCAGCTTCATAGCCGTTGTCGTTAGTGGTCATCAAAACGAGACGGTTCCCCGGTCGCACACCGTACTGATTAATGTAGGCTGACACTGCGCTCGCCTGCATACATCCGGGCACGTCGTTGTTCGCAAATACCAGTGGACGTTCATGGGCACCGGTCGCAAGGATGACGTGTCGTGCGCGAATGCGGTGAACACGCTGTCTGGCAAATCCAGCCGGCGCTACATCTGACAGGTGATCCGTGCGGCGCTCATGGGCAACAACGAAATTCTGGTCGTGGTGGCCGACGGCCGTTGTCCGCGTAAGCAGGTCAACGTTGGCGGCTGCGTTAAGTTCCGCCGTTATTTGCTTCGCCCAGTCGATGCCGGGTAACCCTTCGATAATGTCATTGCTATAGCGAAGTGTCCCGCCTGGTTCGTCATGTTCATCCAGCAGGATAACCCGAGCGGATGTCCGACTAGCGATGTGCGCAGCAGCAAGACCGGCAGGCCCGGCACCAATGATCAGGAGATCACAATGACGATTGATTTTGTCGTAGCGGTCCGGGTCCGGTTCAGTTGGGGCGATACCGATTCCTGCGCCGCGTCGTACAACCCATTCATAGGTGTGCCACAGGAACCGCGGAAACATCAATGTTTTGTAGTAAAAGCCAGGAGGCATCAGCTTTCCTGCAACCTGACCAATCAGCGACATGACATCGAAATCAACACTGGGCCAGCCATTAGTCGTACGACTTGTAAGCCCGTTGAATATCTGTTGTTGGGTAGCACGAACATTTGGCACTTGGCTTGCGGGGGTTGTACCAAGCTGAAGAATGGCATTGGGCTCTTCGGAACCTGCAGACATCACTCCCCGAGGGCGGCCGTATTTAAAGCTGCGACCAATGATTTTGATGTCGTTTGCGAGCAGGGCAGAGGCAAGGGTGTCCCCTTTGTAGCCTTTCAGTGACCGACCATTGAAGCGGAAGTTGATTTCTGATCCGTAGTCGACACATCGTCCACCCGGTATTCTGTTGGATTGACTCACTAAGTTGACTCCCGCGGGACATGGCCAATCAGATAGGTCTGCTCGACTTCGTATGTAATGGTGTCTCTAACCACATTAAAAAACTTGCGACAGCCCGCTGCGTGGACCCACATTTCCATGTGCCGCCCGCGCGGATTTTTGCGGAAATACAGGTAGTTACCCCAGTCTTCATCGCTGCAGGAGTCGGGGTCAGGTGGTCTTGCGATGTGAGCCTGGCCGCTGTAATGGAATTCTTCTTCTTCTCTGGTTTCCTGACAGTAGGGGCAGTGAATCTTCAGCATCTTAAATCTCCTGCGAGGCCGTTAGTGTGCAACGCCGGCCGCTCCGTGCTCGTCGATCAATGCACCTGAATAAAATCGTTGGAGGTTGAAGGGCCTGGCTAGTTGAGGTGTGTCGTCTGATGCCAGGCATTCTGCAAATACATGACCGGACCCGGGCGTCGCTTTAAAACCTCCTGTTCCCCATCCACAGTTTAAGTAAAGGTTTTCCACCGGGCTTGCACCCATGATTGGGCAGGCGTCGGGTGTCGTATCTACGATGCCTCCCCACTGTCGATTCATGCGAACACGGGAGAAGATCGGGAAGAGTTCGACGATAGCCGCAAGCGTATGCTCAATGGTCGTAAATGAACCTCGCTGGCCGTAGCCTGTGTAGCTGTCGATGCCTGCCCCGATGACAAGGTCTCCTTTGTCTGACTGTGAAATATACCCATGTACCTGATTGGACATGACCACCGTATCAAGGATTGGTTTAATCGGTTCAGATACCAGCGCCTGTAGGGGGTGTGATTCGATGGGTAGTTCGAATCCTGCATAACCAGCTAAGACGCCGGAGTTTCCGGCTACCACGCAACCGACCCGATCGGCTTCTATGGTGCCGTAGCGGTTAGTGACAACACCTCGTACCTGGTTCCCGCTCATTTCGAAACCAGTAACAGCGCACTGCTGCAGTAGATCGACACCCAGGCCGTCCGCGCCTCGGGCATATCCCCAGGCAACCGCATCGTGGCGCGCGACACCACCGCGCGGTTGCCATGAAGCACCCAATACAGGGAATCGAGCATTTTGCGATGTATTGAGTATAGGTACTATCCTTCGAACACCGTCCACATCCAGGACTTCGCCATCAATGCCGTTCAGTCTGTTTGCTGAGACGCGACGCTCGATATCGCGCATGTCCTGCAGCGTGTGTCCAAGATTAAGGACACCTCGTTGAGAGAACATTACATTGTAGTTTAGTTCATGCGACAGCCCTTCCCACAGGTTCAGTGCATGTTCGTACAGATGAGCGGATTCATCCCAGAGGTAATTTGAGCGAACGATTGTTGTGTTACGGCCAGTGTTACCGCCGCCCAGGTAACCCTTTTCGATGACCGCGATATTGTGGATTCCATGGTTCTTCGCGAGGTAGTACGCGGTTGCCAGACCATGACCACCGCCGCCGATAATGATGACGTCATAGTGCTTCTTCGGTTCAGGATTTCGCCACTGTTTCTGCCAGTTCTCGTGATGGCCAAGGGCGTGCTTGAAAAGGCTGTATGCAGAATATTTTTCCATCAGGTAGATTCCTCTGAAAGTCTACGAAACTTGATTTGATAATGCAGACCAGCTACTGATCGGGCAGTGAGCCAAATGAAGTTTCCTGACGGGCTAGAATAAGTGCCTCTTCAGATCGGCTTGGCATCAGTCCTGTGGATTCTTCCGTCAATACCAATGAGGATCCAGCGGGGTCACGGAAATCTCGCTCTGCCCTTGGCGAACGCCCCATATGCTTGCGGTAGGAACGGCTGAAGTGAGGTGCAGAAACAAAGCCGCACATGGTGGAAATTTCCACGATAGAACAGGATGTCTGCCTCAGCAATTGCCTAGCCCTTTCCAGTCTTAGTTTGAGATAGAACCGTGAGGGCGTTATCCCAAGATAACTCAGGAACAAGCGTTCAAGTTGTCGACGGGATATCTTTGAGTAAGATGCCACGTCGCTGAGTTCAATGGGTTCTTCAATGTTTGCTTCCATCAGTTGAACAGCGTCAGCGAGTTTAGGCTGATTGGCGAATATCTGTCGTTCCATCCTTAACCGCTGGGGCTCCTGACTGTCCCTTACCCTGTCGCAGACAAACATGTCTGAAATGGCATTGCCAATCGCCCGGCCGTGCTGGCTGGCGACCAGGTGAATCATCATGTGCAGGGGGACATCTCCTCCGGTGCTGGTTAACCTGCCTCGATCAAAGGTAAACAGGTGGTTGTTGCAGTAGACGAGGGGATGTTCCTCCTGGAGAGCCGCGAGACACTCCCAGTGAGCGCTGCAGGAATAACCGTCGAGAAGACCTGCCTTTGCGAGTACCAGGGGCGCGGTACAGAGACCTCCCATGAGCGGCGTTTTTCGGGCGATGGAAGTTAACCATTTGACTGTCTTTGGATGGGTATTTTCCTTCACGTTGATGCCCGCGACGACAATGACTAGATCGAAACCGATCGAATCATCAATGGTGGTGTCCGGTAATAGTCTAATACCGCCACTAGTGCTGATGGCCTCAGCACTTTCACCAATTAGTTGCCAGTCATAAAGGTGCTTACCCGTCAGGTGATTGGCCATTCGTAGTGGTTCAATGGCCGAGGACAGGGCCATCAGCGTAAATTTTTCAAGGAGAAGGAACCCTACTTTAAAGGTGCCTATATCGCTGTTTATCGGCAGAATATCAGCTGGCATTCAGAACCCCTTTGGCCGCGGTACTTATTTGCGGCAAGGTAGTTTAGCATCATGAGCAAGCACAATCAGGATCTTGCGCGGAGATTGTCAGGGTCTAGAAGCGGCCGATAACCGACGGCTTCGACCCTGATCGGAAAGTGGTCGCCGAAATATTCGAGGAGCAATTCTTCTCCGATCTTTGCCCTGTTCGCGGGCAGGTAGCCCATTAGAATATTTTTGCCCAGCGATGGACCGTAGGCGAGGCTGGTACTGACTGATCGTCGCCCATCTTCAGAGACCAGCACCTGTTTTGTTGTGCTGCATAAAATTGGCCATTCACCAACGGGGAATCTTTGGACGCCCTGACTGTCCTGGTTGTCGAGCATGATCATTGTGCAGAGAGTGCAGTCTTGCTGTTCCTTGGATCTTAGGGTCATGTATGTTGGTTTGGCGTGAAAGTCTGCTTTTTTTACAACCGGTCGTGCAAGATCAGCCTCACAAAGGTTGTAGTCAGTTTCGAGATCAGCATTCTGGAGCCTAAGGCTCTTTTCTAGCCTTCTGCTATTGGCGTAGGTCTCGACTCCTATTGGTACTACCCCTGCATTGAAAAACGAGTCCCAAATTTTCAAGCCATCGTCAAAGCTGAAATAGAGCTCCCAGCCTTGCTCGCCGACGTAAGAAATACGAAATGCCCATACGTCGATGCCAGCCACTGTGATTTGGCGTGCGGTCGCGAATGGAAAATTTTCATCGCTGATTTCATCCGGGTCTTCAACAAACTGTGCCAGGGTTTCGCGAGCTTTTGGTCCCCATAATCCCAGAGTTGCCAGCTGATGAGTCTGGTTCCTAATCTCGATTTCTGCTCCTCTGACCTCCGCCATCTTTCTGATCCAGGCCAGGTCACGGTGACCGGTATCCCCGCCGCAGATCACCCGATATAGATCCGCTGACAACCTTACGATGGTTAGATCTGCCCTGATGCCGCCTTCAGCACTTAAAAAATGCGTATAAACGCCTTTACCGATTTTCGTATCCCCACCCACCTTCGCGACGGCCAGATATTCGAGCAGGGATTCGGCATCCCGGCCCCGGATGTCGTAAATAGCAAAATGGGAGAGGTTGATCATGCCCACGCTCTCGCTTAATTCCAGATGTTCAGCGTTCGAGACTTCCCAGAAATGACGACTATCCCACTCCGCGTGCCTGACGGGCACTTGATCGCGATACTTAGTCAGCAGGGATTCTTCATTCGCCTTGTAACCGTGAGCTCGTTCCCAACCGGCGACTTCCATGAAGTACCCGCCGAGAGCGACTTCCCGCTCATAAAAAGGACTGACGAAAAGGTCTCGGCCGGTCGCAAAGGGTTCCCGCGGATGCACAGCTGGCGTGTAAATCTTCTGTGCGATTTCACGACACCTGCCTGCCACATAGTTCTCTTCTTTCTGTGCCGGATAAAATCGAGCAATGTCGATAGCGTGGGGGTCGTGATCCGGTGTTCCTTTTGTTATCCAGTCGGCGACAACCTTGCCAATACCCGGGCCGTCTTTTACCCAGACTGCTTCAGCAAACCAAAGGCCTCCCACTTCGGGTGATTCGCCAACGAGTGAACCGCCGTCTGTGGTGACAGACAGCAGTCCATTGAAGCTGTGTCGTTCTTCCCAGCCCAGTTCGCCAAGAATTGGGGTTATTTCCACGGCTTTTTCGTAGGCATCGATGACCTGGTCGAGCGAGACATCCAGCATCGATGGGGACAGGGAGGCTTCTTCCGGCTCTCGGATGTCTCTTGGATGGACGAGCCTCGGCTCCTCTGTTTCGTAGTAACCCCATTCGATTCGACCACCTTCCGTGGTTGTCGGATCACCTGTATCCCGAATGTATCCTGAGTTACCTTGATCCCTGAACAGGGGATAGACGATCTCGACGCCTGTTCCGTCGAGTGCCTGATAAGGGCCGAAAAACATCAATGGGTGTTCGACCGGTGTCAACGGGAGGGGGCTGCTAACCTGGTCAGCAATCAGGGGTCCCCAGATACCGACAGACAACACGACCTTGTCTGTTGCAATGTAGCCTCTGCGGGTTTCGACACCACAAACCTTCCCGTCTCTCACATCAATTTTTGTTGCAGGGGTGTATGGGAATGCTTTTAGTGCACCGGACGCGACTGCTTCATCAATGAGGTCTCCTGCCACTTTTTGTGATCTGGGCACGACTAGCCCCGCATCAGGGTCCCACAGGGCGCCTTGAATTTTTGACTCATCCACCAGGGGAAATTTTTCTTTTGTCTCTGCTGCTGAAATCAGGCTGGCCCTGGTTCCGTAAGCTTTGCCTTGACCGACCTTTCGCTTCAGCTCAAGCATGCGGGCATCATCGCCGACTCGTGCAACTTCCAAACCGCCGATGCGGACATAGTTGCCTCGGGCTTCATAAAAGTTCTGGCTGTACTTGGTTGTATAGGTGGTGAATCTGTCTGCAGCCGTGGTGTAGCAGAAGTCTGACGCGTGTGCTGTTGACCCGATGTCGGTCGGGACAGCCGACTTGTCGAGGCCGACAATATTATCCCAACCCAACTCTATCAGGTGGTGCGCGACCGAAGAACCGACGATACCGCCGAGTCCGATGATGACCACATCGGCATGGTCCGGAAAGTTTGCCAATTGATTGCTCCACGGCATTTTTTACGGTAGTTATCTTACTCTAAACATAGGCCTGAACTGCGATATGCATGATGGCTTATGCCGTTTTTGAGCTTTTTTCTGTCGCGTGTGTTTAACCAATAGTGACTTTGTAATGTGGGATCAATGATTGACGTTTTGAAGTCAAACTTTGTCGAAATAAAGCATGCCGCTCCAAAGAGTTGCGTGTCAAATCAGTGCCTGGCAGACGTGCAGAACTGGATAAGGAGACACGATACATGGAAGCTGGACGAATCCCCCCGGCGATTGCTGACGCTGAACTAGTACCGGCGGATAGTGGTGGAGACTTTAAGTCAAACTATGACCTTAAGCATTTTACTTCTATTGAAATACTGCCGACTCAGGTTATCAAAGCGCCACCGCTTTCTAAGCTTTTCGCCGAAGGAACTGAAATCTATCTGCCGCTCCTACGTGGTGATGACCTTAACCTTTCCGTGACGGCTGCAAAGAAAATTCTCAGTGAACGTATGGTTGCAACACCCCACCTTGCAGCACGTTCAGTTCCCGGTGCCAGCCAGCTCGATGAATGGCTCCATGAATTGGCAGAGGCAGGTTGCAATCGTCTGATGCTGATAGCAGGTGATCCGTTCACACATCAGGGTCCGTATCGTGACACGCTCGATGTGCTGAGTTCCGGACTGCTGGAAAAACATGGCTTCATCCACCTTGGTGTTGCCGCTCATCCTGACGGACATGTACATGCCAGTGAGTCAGTCGTTAGATCTGCTCTGGAAATAAAAAAAGCTTACGCTCGTGACAAAGACGTGCACATGTGGGTGGTCACCCAGTTTGTTTTCGACATGACGAATTTTGCCAAGTGGCTGGACGAGTGGGAAGAAGCTTTTGACTTTCTGCCCATCCACGTGGGCTTTGCGGGACCATCCAGCCTTGCTAGCCTGATGCGCTACGCGGCGCGTTGTGGTGTCGCTGCTTCCGTAAAAATGCTGCTGACTAACCGGAACTCAAGGAGGCTGATGGGCACATGGAATCCGGATGATCAGCTGAAAGAGCTCTACGAACGTTGTGGTAACCATGTCAGTAGACGGTTAAAGGGGCTGCATCTCTTTCCGTTTGGTGGGCTTGAAAGTGCCGCCAGATGGCTGGATAAGGAATAGGGGGGAACATGAACTTTAGGCCAGAAAATAAAGCATCGGAACCGGATCGCAATGATCAGCTGCCCCCGGGAACGGCGGATATTGAGAATACGCGCTGCCGGTGCCGGTTTTATCGTTCTGGTGTGCGGAGATGTGATGACCATGCCCGATCTACCTCGACATCCCGCAGCGCTTGATATCGGCCTGGGCGAAAACGAACCTGTAGAGGGCCTTGTTTAGGGCCCTGTCACAACTTCCCTCGACGTTGAGAACCGTGGTCCTTCGTGCCCACGGCGGCGTCGATAACGGGAAATGTTTATGTTTCGGCTGCATATACGTAAAACTTCCATGACGTTTTCGTGCATGTTTATGTCGTTTAGACCTAGAGATTTTGTCCTGTAATCGCTATTCTTGCTGGCAGTGGTACAAAACCAAGAAAAATAAAAACAGGATCTTGCAATAAAAAACAGGATCGGGCTTATTTAAACCGTGCTTATTTAAACCATTCCGTATCGTGTGACGCAAAAATGTCGCACCGGGGATAATTCAACAGGATCTATGGGGGAAATATGAATCGCAGAACAAAGCTCAGCTCGGCCGTAGCAACAGCAATTCTGGCTAATGGTATCGCCGTAGCGCCAATATATGCTGAAATTGAAGAAATCGTTGTTACCGCAACCAAGCGTGCAGAGAACATGCAGGACATTTCTGTTGCTGTACAAGCGATGGACGAGCGCAAACTGGACGAAATGGGTGTCACCAACTTCGAGGATTACCTTATTCAGCTGCCTGGTGTGACCGCGGGCGGCAATGGTCCCGGCAACCGCACGGTCTACATACGCGGTGTCGCCTCAACAACACCAACGCTTTCGGTGGCCGGCGTAGCGGGACTGTCGCCCAACGTTGCTTTCTACTTGGATGAACAGCCTCTAAGCCAACCAGGTCGAAATCTGGATGTCTACGCCGCGGACGTCAATCGCATTGAGGTGCTATCCGGGCCCCAGGGGACCCTCTATGGCGCCAGCTCTCAGGCTGGCACGGTGAGAATTATTACCAACAAGCCGGACCCCTCCGATACCTACGGTAGTCTCAAAGTGGAAGGTTCATTCACCAAAGATGGTGAGCCGAGCCAGAAAGTTGAAGCCATGATGAATGTGCCGATCTCTGACCAGTTGACAGTGCGAGGGGTCGTATATCTCGATGATAAGGGTGGTTACATTGATAACGTACCCGGTACGCTTGATATGAGCCAAAGTGCACGGTTTCGCTCGGAGGGAACCGTCCGTGCCAACGGTGTACCCGTAAACGCATTTCGTGCTGGCTTCGGTGCGGGCAAGGACCTGAGCCAGGTCGATTTTAGGGTCGCTGACAATGCTGACTACGTTGAAGACGATTTCAATGACGTCATTTATGCCGGCGCCCGAATCAGTGGACTCTATGATTTTAATGATGACTGGAACCTGTTGCTGTCCTATATGCATCAGGAACTGGAAACCGATGGCGCCTTTTTTGCCGATCCGAATCTGGGTGACTATGAAGCCCAGCGTTACATTAATGAATCTAACGACGACGAGATCGACAATTTTGCATGGACGCTCACGGGCCGGATCGCGAACCTGGATGTGATCTACACAGGGGCGTTTACGGAACGTGAGATGGACCAGGTGATTGACTATACCTCATACCTGTTCGTCGGCCAGTACATGCCTTACTACAAGTGTGACTATGTGGTTTATTCTGGCTTCTATGATGGTAATGACCTGGCTGGTTCAACCTGTTACGCGCCCGATGCCCATGTTCCTGTGCATGCCGAGCTGGAGATCCAGACACACGAGATCCGGTTTTCAACGGATGCGACCAATCGATGGCGTGCTACTTTCGGCGCGTTCTACAGTGATATGGATCTCGAGGAGCGGGTCGATTTTCGCTATATGAGCCAGGATGTACTTTTTGCCGGGGTTGCCGGATTTGCCGATAATTTCTCACAACCCACCGCATGGAAGTCCGAGGAAGGGGCCTATCCTAAAAATACTGCGTTTCGAAATGACATTCATCGAACCGATGAAAATTACGGAATATTTGGCGAGATCACAGTTGATATCAGTGAGCAGTTCGCGGTAACGCTCGGTGCTCGATATTACGACTATGAAGTCGATATGGAAGGAAGTGCTAACAGTTCCTTTTGTAACTCTCTGGGGTTTTTTGGCAACAACGACGCCAACGCGTTTGGCACAAATATCAGTGATTTGTATGACGGCGACGGACAGTTCACCAATATTTTCAGCTGCGCCTCACCGCAGCAAACATTCACGGAAGCAGACCTTACGCCAGATACCGACTCGAGAGTCATCGGCGGTGTCCGTGCCCCTGAGGTTGCTGCAGACGATGGCGTAATTGGCAAGATCAACCTCTCCTGGACGCCGGACGACAATCAGTTGTACTACATTACGGTTTCAGAGGGATTCCGTACGGGCCTGCTCAACAGGCCCGGCGGTACGCCCAATCCCCAGGGAAATTTCACGGTTCCCTATGACCTGGCTTCAGACGAGTTAACCAACGTCGAAATTGGCTGGAAAGTTGATTTGCTCGATGGTCAGTTACGGTTGAACGGTAATGTGTTCCTCATGGAAATCAAGGACATGCAAACGACGATCTTTGACACCAGCATCGTTAACCTGTTCTTTTCGGATAACGCTGCAGATGCCGAAGTCAAAGGCATCGAGGGCGAAATTATCTGGGCACCGAACAGCATCGATGGCTTGACCGTGGCCGGCGGATACTCCTTCCTGGATTCGGAGATTACGAAAAAGATCACACCTACCGACGATATCGTCAAAGGTGATGAACTGGCGTACGCACCGGGTTACCAGGGTAATCTTGCGGTTCGGTACGAATGGCAACTCAAGTCCGGTCTGACCGCACATGTCATGCCACACATATCGTTTTCCGATGACTCCTGGAGTGACGTGATCCGAATTAACCGGATCAAGATTGACAGCTGGATGTTGGCTGGACTAACCGTGGGTGTTGAGTCTGATACCTGGTCAGCTACCTTGTTCGTTGATAACCTGACTGATGAGAAAGCGGCGATGAGTACCTGGTTTGGTGCAGACGTTGAACGAACCGTTTACGCGCGCCCTCTGACCGCCGGCATACGTGCATCTTACAATTTTTGATACACTAGCCGAAAAACAGGACCAGTAAACACGCCCCGTTAAGGGGCGTGTTTTTCGGTAAGTAAAATAGTGGATACAGAACCGTTATCAGGGTCCTTGTCAACGTCGTTAAGTGCGATCCAGCAAAGAATCGTCGCCCGTGAGTTCGACGGTGCGCTGGCAGATCTCGCCGAACTTCGTGAATCCCATCCAAACAGTGAAGATGCGCTCTACATGTCAGCGCTCTGTAATCGATACACACGCCACTTTCAGGAATCACTGACGCTACTGAGCCGACTGGTCGATCTCGCACCGGACAGTGGTCGCGCCTGGCAGGAAACCGGTCACACACACCGTGACCAGGGTCAACTTCAGGAAGCATTGCACGCCTATACGCGTGCCTGCCAGCTAAACGCCGCGCTTGAAGGCAGTTGGACGTCAATGCAAAAGATCGCAACCCAACTGGGAAGAACGCAGCAGGCAGTTTATGCCCAAAGCAATATCGAAAGAATAAAGAAAACACCTCAGCCACTGGTCGTGGCGGCGGACATGATTGCTGAAGGCAAGTTGCTTCGAGCAGAAGACATCTGCAGGGATTTCCTGAAAAAGGTGCCACATCATATCGAGGCGATGCGCCTGCTTGCAGATATCGGTCTCAAGCTGGGAGTATTGTCAGATGCCGAATTTCTGCTCGAAAGTGCTGTCCTGTTTGCGCCGGACAATGCGCAGGTTCGAATGGATTACGTACAGGCGCTAACCAGGCGACAGTTTTACGACAAAGCGCTAGCGCAGTCGAAACACCTGCTCGATAGCGAGCCGGATTCAGCGCAATTTCAATCATTGCATGCGGTGAGTGCGGTTCAGGCAGGCGACCTGGATACCGCCCTGGTTATGTTTGACAAGGTGCTTACAACACTGCCCAATGATCCAAGGACCCTGACCTCCAAGGGACACGCGCTGAAAACCCGCGGCGACTTTGATCTTTCCGTCGATAACTATCGACAGGCATTGCTTGCCCATCCAGAGCATGGTGAAGCCTACTATGCACTGGCCAACCTCAAGACCTACCGGTATTCAGATGCTGAACTTGCAGCGATGCACGCCCAGCAGGTCAACCCGCAACTGACGCATATGGATCGCGTCTACCTGTCCTTTGCCCTGGGTAAAGCCTATGAGGATCAGGGAGACTATGAGCGGTCATTCAGCCAGTATGCGCGTGGCAACGCGCTTAAAAAAACCCAGAGCCGTTACGACGCAGAGTTGACCACCCGGGATATCCAGGCGCAGATTTCGGTCTGTGATGCTGATTTTTTTCGAAACATGGACGGTACCGGTCATCAGGCGACTGATCCGATCTTCATTGTAGGCCTGCCACGTGCAGGATCCACGCTGCTGGAACAGATCCTGTCTTCACACAGTCTGGTGGATGGTACGCAGGAGTTACCGAATATTCTGTCCCTGTCTCAGTCGCTGCGGCGACGTGGCCGTCAGGAGTTTGGCAGCGACTACCCCCAGATTCTTGAAAAACTGGATAAGAATGAACTGGCAGAATTTGGCAGGACTTTCATCGAGGAAACCAGAATCCATCGACTTGGCGCGCCCTATTTTATTGACAAGATGCCGAATAATTTTCGCCACATCGGTTTAATACGACTGATGCTCCCGAACGCCAGGATCATTGATGCCAGACGCCATCCCTTGTCCTGTGGCTTTAGCGTTTTCAAACAGCTTTTTGCCGAAGGACAGGAATTCAGCTACTCGTTGGAAGATATCGGCCGGTATTACGGCGACTATCTTGAGCTGATGGATCATTGGGACAAGGTACTGCCGGGGTTCGTTTTAAGAGTTCAGCACGAGGATGTCGTCGATGACCTGGAATCGCAGGTTCGACGAATACTTGAGTTCTGCGGGTTACCGTTCGAGGAAAGCTGCCTCAATTACTATGAAACCGTGAGGGACGTGAGAACGCCAAGCTCGGAACAGGTACGCCAGCCCATTTTTAAAACCGCACTTGAACAATGGCGTCATTACGAAGCTGAACTTCAACCGCTTACTGCGGCGCTCGGGTCTGAGGCATTGGAGCGGTATCCTATTGAGCACTAATCGGCCACGCAACCCGAGACTTTAAATTTTGGATGAAGGTACTTGCGCCTTCGAATGCTGTGTATGCCAGCAGCATGGACATGGAGAGGGCGGCAACTACGTAAAGAGCAGCTTCTGTCCAGTTGGAAACGATTCCGGTCATTACCGGCCCCATGATCGAGCCGGCGCCGTTCAACAGCAGAAACAGCGTAGCGATTTCAACGCGTGACAAGTGACTCTTTGCATTTGCCTCAGCCGCACAAAGCGCGTACAGACTGAGACTCGTCCCGCCAAAAAGAAACAAGATGATTGCCAGATGTCCTGTGTTCTGAGGAACCACCAGTATGCCGGCAACGGCGACTAACGTGCAGGCTAACGAAGCGGCGGTGATAACCCTTACTCTGCCGATGAGATCTGCAAGGTAGCCGAGCGGCAACTGAAAAACGCCGCCTCCAATAACCATAGCCAACATCACGGAACTGACAGAGGAGGCTTCCAGACAATTTTTTTCCGCGATGAGTGGAGCCATCGTCCAGAGACTGCCTGTGACCATCCCCGACAGAAACGATCCAGCTCGAGCAATGGGCGGTAGAGCATAGATGGACGCTGTTCGAAATTTTTTCTGTTTCAGTGCCATGGGCTGGTCACCACAGAACAGGCCGACAGGAACGAGCGCCAGCATCATCATTACAGCAGCGCCGGTGAAGAGCATATTGACAGGTAGCAGCCCATAGAGAACCTGGCCTCCGGCGATGGCGATTAAGGTCACCATGACGTAGACCGCAATTAATCGGGCGCGCTGATGATCGAGAGCGTGCTCATTGAGCCAGCTTTCAGCGGTCGTGTAGATGGCTGCCAGGCACCAGCCGTTGGCAAGTCTAAGTAGTATCCACAGGGACAACTGTTGGGTTGCTTCAAGCATTAGCAGGCTGGCAGCTGTGAGACCAGCAACTGAGAGAAAAACACGGATGTGTCCTGCGCGGGACAGAAGTTTTGGCACACTCAGACAGCCCAGAACGAAACCCAAGAAATAGGCAGCAGCGGTCAGCCCGATTTCCGTATCGGTCCAGCCGATTGCGCGCGCATGGATCGGCAGTAGTGTCAGTTGCAATCCATGCCCGGTCAGTAGTATGCCGATTGAAACCAGCAGCAGTTTGATGCTCTTGGCCATGATAGTGCTTGTCCTGTGAATTGGTTTAATCGCGCGTATTGTATGGATGGGCTCGCTGACGTAAATCAAAATAAATTTGATGCGACGTAAAAAAAATGTAATATCGCCAGCCCACCTGGGAGTATCCGGTCATGGATATCGATCTGTTGAAAACATTTGTTGAGGTCAACCGCACGCGTCATTTCGCTCGTGCTGCTGAGAACCTATTTGTGACCTCCGCTGCCGTTTCGGCCAGGGTAAAACAGCTTGAGAGCCAGCTTGGTGTCCACCTTTTTATTCGGCAGCGCGGAAACCTGAGACTGTCCCTTGAAGGCGAGAGATTGCTGCCCCATGCTGAGACAATGATCGCCGCGTGGGCGAGGACTGTGCAAGAGGTTCAGCTGCGACCGGAGGTCGATGCACGACTTGCACTCGGATCAACACCAGGGATCTGGTTGTTGTCGCTCCAGGAAAGATTGGCGGAAATCAGAGAAACGACACCAGAGATAGCGATTCAGGCGGAGGGTCATTCCTCGGAAGAATTAGTCGGGAAGGTTATGAACGGAACCCTGGACCTGATTATTCTCTACGATCCACCAACCAGTACGGATCTGACATCTGTGAAAATCGGTGAGTTGAAGCTGGGACTGGCTGCTTCCGTAGAGGGCGAGAAGCTGAATGAAGCGATCACTCAAAATTACATCTATGTGGATTGGGGAACGGCGTTTGCCAACTTCCACGCGAAGCGGTTTGGTGAAAGTGCGGTCGTTGGTCTGCAGGTTAACATGGCCAGTATTGCGCTTGAGATCCTGTCGCGGTCATCTGGTGCGGCGTATCTGCCTTCAAGCCAAATAGCATCGAATGACTTCCTTCATCCGGTGAAGGGCGCACCAAGCTATCGCCGGGGTATTCATGCCAGCTACCGCGAATCGTCCGAGAGACTCGACACGATCAGAACGGTACTGGAACAGGTGAAGGATCTCAGAGTTTGACAGGATCAGATTCTGATCGGAAGACGAAACCAAGGAAAGGTTGGCTTGCTTGTTCGCTGCATGGGACAGAAGAGATCTCGTCGCAGTGAGAAGAGAAGCTCATACAATGTTGAGCAGTGTGGCGAGCTTTGGTGGCGATGATCTCGCTTGGCGACTGAGAAAAATAGAAGCGGCTTCTCGAGCTAATCATATACCTGAAGTGATTTCTTATATGAAAGATATTGAGCGGCGTCTAACTTGATGATTGAGGATGTAAAAGCATATTCGTCTTCTTGACGAAAAACTGATTGGAGAAAATCAATGGAAGATGTAACGCGACAACTTATTTGTGTGGTCGACGATGAGCGAACGAATGAATCGGTCTGGAGGTCGGTGCCGCAGACTATGTCAGTCAGCCTGTTAGTGCACCAGAGGTGAAGGCGCGTATATCGAATTTCTGGAGTAGCTGGTATGTCAGCGTGATGCAAAAATTGATAGCCTGAAAGACCAGGCGAGAAAAGTCCTAGACCAACAGTTTGTATCGTAGTTAGATGAATGATTTGGCAACAGAATTGAGGTCAATTTTATTTTATAAACTCAAAATTTGCGCAAAACTATAGTACAAAGCTATGTTATTCGTAATAGTCGTCGGGCGTTGTCAGCCATCAACATCAGAAAATCCGGGGAATGATGAATCTCAGCCTGGTCCCAGCCGGCGAAATTAGTCCCCAATACCAGCCGGTCGGTTCCGACGACGTCTGCCAGGAGCTTAAAGGATCGAGGGTCATGTACATTGGAATCAAACCACAATTTGGCAAGCATCTCCTCAAACGCGCCGTCCTTACGTAACGATTCAGGTGACCAGGCTCGCACCCTGCTAGCCTGAGCCAGCCGACCAACCAGATAGGGTACTGCGCCACCACCATGGCTAACACATATATCAAGACCCGGATGGCGCTCTAAGACCTCGCCAAAGATGATTGATGAGACCGCGATGGTTTCTGATGCGGCGAACCCGGTGGTTAAAGCCAGGTCAAAACGGTTCAAATGTGGGTCTCCTGGTGGGCCTTCGATTCCCGCCGGGGCAGGGTGTATAAACAGCGGTACATTCAGTTCGAGGCAGGTTTCATATAGGGGGTCCAGTGCGGCCCCATCAAGCGGTTGTCCGATATCTGTACCAATGTATGCGGCGAGCAATCCAAGCTCAGTGACGGCTCGACGGAGTTCTTCGCATGCTGCCGGGATATCCTGCATGGGTAAAGCGGCAAAGCCCGCCAGCTTATCAGGGTGTTGTTTTACCAGATCAACCAATATGTCATTGTGCCGCTTACAGAAACTAATCGCGCTGGGGGCATCGATATAATGAAAATAGGTCAGCGGATTAGGTGACAGAATCTGAAAATCTATCCCCGCGGTTGCCATACGCGCTATGCGTTTGTTGACATCCATGAATGCACTGTCCCTGTACTTAACGCCGTGCAGTTCATATCCGCCGACTCGAAACAACGAGGGTTGACCTTCCGTTTCAATGAGTTCCGGGCCATGCTCCCCGGCTGCACCCATGGATTGATCCAATACTGCATGGGCGTGAACATCAATCGATTTCGCTAACTTGATACTATTGTTGAACTGCTCGTGCATGTTTTTTGCTACCACCCTTAGTTGTTTCTCTCGATTATTGGCCCGCTGGCCGTTCGCGCGGCAGCTGTGCCAGCACGCTATTAATGACGCCGCCGTCAATGGCGATTTCCTGACCTGAAATATAGGCCGCGTCGTCAGATGCGAGGAACATAACTGCCTTCGCTACGTCTTTCGCTGTACCGAGCCTTCGCAACGGTACACCATCACCACGTTGTTTCCGCACTGCCTTGTCTTTAAAAAAAGGCGCGGACATTCCCGCGTCGATAAACCCCGGCGCAACCGCGTTTACGCGAATGCCGTATGGTCCCCACTCGACTGACATCAGTTGTGTCATTTGGGCCAGGCCTGATTTAGTGGCGCCATAAGCGCCCGAGCCCGGAGCGGGGTGGATGCCACCCATGGAAGTGATGTTAACGATCGCGCCGTTGCCAGCGGTTTTCATTCTGGCTGCGGCCTCTTTGGCCACGATGAAGCTGCCGACCAGGTTTACGTTGACGACGTCCTGAAAGTCCTGCACCGCAAGATCTTCAAGTGGTCCAAAGCGCACGAGTCCTGCGTTGTTAACAAGCAGGTCCGGAACACCGCCGAAGGCATCAAATGCTTCTCTGACGGATTTCGGGTCAGTAATGTCAGCGATAAGAGGTATAACATTATCAAGACGGTCAGCGAGCTCATTGACGCTGCCTGGCTGCACGTCGATAGCCGCGACTCGATAGCCAAGGTTAACGGCGAGTTCTGTTATACATGCGCCGATACCTCCACCGGCGCCGGTGACAATTGCATTTTTCATATTATGTTCTACTGGGTTGATGACTCTTCATGATTGGGCCTGTCCAGAATAACCGGATAGAAACCCCAATTTGGTCGCTCCGTTTTTTCATCCATTTTCGGCGGTTTTTCAGGATCTGGGCGTGCGCCGTGTTCCAGTAGTGCGCTCGCGATCAATGTGATGGTGCCGTACTGGTGATCCAAGGGGTTGGAATCGGGTTTGGGTGTGACTCCGGCTGCAAGAGTCCGGCCTATACAAGCATGCATGCCAAGGCCAAATGAAAGCCCGTAGGGCGAGCTGCCCTTGTCAGTCTGTCGATATGGATTGAACTGTGCAGCGTCGGGCCCGAATATCTTTTCATCCCTGTTCGCGCCAAGTAGATCGATGGTGACCAGCTCGCCGGTCTCCACAAGCTCGTCAGTCGCGAGGGTCAAAGGGCACTCAGCTCGCCTTCTGGCGACAGGGCTCGATGGGTGCAGTCTTGCACTCTCGTGGACGCAACGCTGCAGCAACATTGGATCTGATCGTAATTTTTGCCTTCCACCGGCATGGTCAGTCGACCATGAAAATATCTCGTGCATCACATGCACAAGCGAATGAATGCTGGTCTGCGCACCGGCGACGACAAAAAATGCCATCTCACGAACCAGTTCCTGGCCATCGAGTTCAATCTGGTCCTCGTTGCGTAATAGAACAGTCAGCACGTCCCGGGGTAGTTCATCCTCGACAACTTCGTCTGCTTCACACTTGCTAATGAGTAAAAATCTGCGCGCCATTGAGGGCTGCAGAAATTCCTGATCAAAGGCCGATAATGCATCCCTTACCTGTTGGCGGATCTTTTCCCGGTCATCCTTTGAATGCGCGAGAGTCGTGCCAAGGGCGAAGGTGCGCATCAGCAACAAAAGGCGGTCAGTTTCATCCTGGGTGCCCTCCGGACGATCGATCCCTGCGAAGTCGCAGGTTAGATTCATCAAAGAACGGAAACCGAATTCCACGAGATCACCACCCCCGCCTGACACAAATTCGTCAATGGTTACCCTTAGGGTGTCGGGGAAAACTTCTTTTTCATAGTGCTGAAAGAACCCGCGCCGGAAGACCTTGTTTTCGAGACTTCGACGCGCCCGGTGTTTTTCCCCGTGCAGGTTTACAAGAACGCCATCCATCAGCACAGCACCCTCGTCGTAGAGCCCCTGGCGCAGGTCACTCTGACGCAGTGTCTTGGCCGCCTGTTGATAGTCTGTAATAGGCTTAATGCTCATAACTTTTCAGGGCCTCGATACGCAGTTTTGATGTTTACAGCTGCGCACTTATGCCACCTGTTATTTTCATTGATAGTGATTGATGATGCATGGAATTGCAACGTAGCTTGACAGGGTTTGAGCGATCTCCTAGCGTTAGAAATACAGCGCCGAAGAGCCTTGCCACGATGCAATATGCGATCAAGATCTCACCCCAACTGACAACCTGGAAAGACATGCTTGCCGTGTGGCAAGAGGCTGACAAAATGGATGTGTTTCATTCGGCCTGGAACTTTGATCACTTTTATCCTATCAATGTTCCTGATACGAGCGGTCCCTGCATGGAGGCATGGACGACGCTAACAGCGCTTGCTCAGGCAACGACTCGAATTCGTCTTGGGTGCATGGTGACGGGTATTGTTTATCGTCATCCGGCGCTACTGGCGAACATGATTTCCAGCGTTGACATCATTAGTGACGGGCGTCTCGAACTTGGTATCGGGGCCGGGTGGAACGAGCAGGAGTGTAATGCCTATGGCATTGAACTCGGCACCCTCACCGAGCGGTTCGACCGGTTTGATGAAGCCTGCGAGGTTCTTCATTCAATGCTAACGAATGAAGTGACTAATTTTTCGGGCAAATACTTTAACCTGACCGAGGCGCGCAATAATCCGCCGCCGGTACAGAAACCGCATCCGCCAATTTGTATAGGCGGCAATGGGGAGAAACGAACGCTGCCGAACGTCGCACGGTGGGCGCAACATTGGAACTATGCCGCATTCGATTATGAGGGTTGGGTCGCTAAAAAGGCTGTGCTTGACGGTATTTGTCGAGATATTGGTCGTGACCCTGGGGAAATCATGACATCAGTTCATCAGACGGCGACGCCTGAGGGGTTGGGCGAACTGGAAGAAAACTGTTTTAAATTCAAGGAAGGTGGCCTGGACCTGATCCTGTTCTATCTGCCGCCGCCACATACGCCTTCGATTCTGCAGAAACTGGCTAGCATTGCGCAGCGAGTGGGGTGAATGTTACTTCTCTCTTAGCCCGGCCTCGATCATCCGGGGCAACAATTCTTTTTCAAAGTGTGCAAGTCCATTGGCGTAGTCAACCCAACTGAGTGTAATGCCATCTATACCTGCATCTGAAAAAGCCTGCATACCTTCGACTACCTGGTCGGCAGTTCCGATTAGGGGCAGAGCGCCGTAACCAGCAATCAGGTTGGAGGCCATTGCTTCCCAGCCATCCCCAAGCGCACTTTCTGAATTGGGGATAAGCACATCGAGCAGATTGCGAACGCCCTCCCAGTCGCCCTTTTCATTAACATAGTGATTGTGGAAAGCCCTGGCTTCCGCTTCGGTTTCACGGCAAACAATATACGCTTGGCCGAACACCTGTATGTCACGGTGGTAATCTTCACGGGCCATGCGCTTGACCTCTGCTGCGATCTCGCCGGCTGATTCGATAGTCTGTGCGACAACAAAGTTCAGGTCCGCATGCTTGGCTGCAAAAAGCTGGCCACGGGGGCTGTTGCCCGCGCTCATGAGCACAGGTCCCGGTCGCTGTACTGGTTTGGGTTCTGAGTAAGCCCCTGGCGACTTGAAATAGGGCCCGTCATAATCAAATTCACCTTCCCGCGTCCACAACTCTTTACAGAGCGTTATCCAGTCTTCAGCGACATCGTACCGTTCGTCATGTTCGAGTTGCGGGGTACCAAACATGGCAATTTCCCGCTCATTCCAACCGGCAACAACGTTCAGGCAAAATCTGCCGCCGGATATGTGATCAATGGTGGCGACTTCTTTGGCGGCGCGCACAGGGTGTACTGTGGGTATGTGGAAGGTCGAAAAAATCCCGATGCGTTCAGTGACTGCAGCTAACCCTGCAGCCCACGTAAAAGGGTCAAAGTTACGGTGGTTAAAGTTCACTTCACCACCCATACCGCGCCATCTGGCTACCGGGATCATGGCTTCGATGCCTGCACGATCAGCTGCCTGGGCAATATTAACTGATTCATCCCATTCCGCCTTGATTGTCGAGGGAACTGACGTCATCGAACAGCCTCCGGAGACATTGACGCCAAATACTCCCAGCTTCAATTTGTTGGGGCTGCTTAGTACGGGATTGGTACTTTTGTTCTGTTCAGTCATTTCAGCTTCTCGCGTTTCGCACTTAATAAAATGCAACCAGTCCGATTTTCTACTATCTTGTCGGTAGGGCTTTGCTTAATGTCTGATGTCATAAAAGGCGTTGAAGACATCGCCGTCAAACGGAATGACATTAAAGCTCGACAGGCCTGCCGCCGCGGTCATTTCGCGCGCTTTTTGTTCATGAAAGCCCAATGTTCCCAGGCCCGCGCCGTCAGGTGTCGAAAGCCCCGCAGACATGCAAACCAGAACGGAAAATGAATAAGCCAGCGTCGCCATCGGGTTATCCCGGCGGTTTTCTGCAAACGTGGGTAATCCCTTTACATCAGCACAGAGCCAGGAGCCGTCGCGTTTAAGTGAATTCTTGATTGCGTCGATCAGTTGCCTCGGATGGGTAGAATCGTGTACGACATCAAAGGTGGTAATGAAATCGATGGAGCTGTCCTCGGGAAGAGGATCAAAGGTAGGGTTATGCAGTTTGACGTTACTGACGCCAGCAGCAGCAATGTTCGCCCGCGCTCTTTCAAGGGCGTGCAATGAAATATCGTAGCCGATGAACGTACTTGCCGGGAAAGCTCTAGCCATAGCAATGGTTGATGTGGCTCCGCCGCAGCCGACGTCGGCAACACTCGCGCCCGCGGTGAGACGTTCAGTGATACCGTCAAGACGGGGCAACAGTGCCGGAACCAGGTAGTCTGTCTGAAACTTTCGACTCATTCTTTCGATGCCGCAGGCGCAACCTTCTCCCTTGTCATCAAAACTTTGGCCAAGGCCGGAACGAAAACACTCAGGCAGATGTTCCACTGTATCGAACATGGCAACGACAGATTGGATCATGCCGCCCATGTATGCGGGGTGATCTTCTTCTGCAAGGACGGCTTTACCTTCCTCACTCAGGAAGAAACTGTCTGCTGTCCCGTCATACTCTATCTGGCCAATACAGGCTTGTTGGTATAGCCATTCCCGGACCCAACGTTCTGAAAGATGGGTTGCCTCGGCCAGCCCCCCGCTTTGCATCGGGCCTTTTTCTGCTAGTGAGCGATACAAGCCCAACTGGTCGCCAATCATGGTCAGGGCGCAGTTCAGTCCTCCTGTGACGCTGTTTGATACTTTGCCCGC
>Ga0206679_10000283_pt1 | contig 41947 bp, 40 predicted proteins | sample M110012015metaG_FD_155464 | JGI IMG/M metagenome (GOLD analysis project Ga0206679, IMG submission 155464) | Ammonia-oxidizing marine archaeal communities from Monterey Bay, California, United States - M1 100m 12015 | ecosystem: Environmental > Aquatic > Marine > Intertidal zone | place: USA...
TGAAGCACATGAAGCACATGAAGCACATGAAGCACATGAAGCACATGAAGCACATGAAGCACATGAAGCATAAATCACCTTTATCCGCCGGGCTATATTAGCTGACAGCTAGCAACTATCAACTCATGGATTGGTTCATGGATTGGCTCATGGTTATGGCTCAAGGATTGGCTCATGGTTATGGCTGTGTTTAGGGTTATGAGTAACGACCGTGCCGGCATGATAACTGCCCTTGCATCAGGATTGCCCACCCGAGGGTAGGACAAGATGACACCGGCGCCTGTTTTGCTTATTCTCAACGCCTATATTAGTACTCTAAGAGAACCCAAATGATCTACAACAGCATACTGGATACCATTGGCAACACTCCTGTCGTAAAACTTAATAGTATTGCGCCTGCCAACCACACAATCTTCGTCAAGGTGGAATCCTTCAATCCGCTGGCTTCCGTTAAAGACAGACTAGCCATTGCCATTATCGAGGACGCAGAACGTCGTGGGACACTGACGCCAGGTCAGACAGTAGTAGAAGCCACCTCCGGTAACACAGGCATCGCGTTGGCGATGGTTTGCGCGGCAAAGGGCTATCCCTTCGTGGCCACCATGGCGGATTCCTTTTCTATTGAACGCCGCAAAATTATGAAGGCCCTGGGAGCCAAAGTCGTCCTTACACCTGCAGCGGAAAGAGGCTCAGGGATGGTTAAAAAGGCAGAAGAGCTCGCCGAAAAACATGGCTGGTTCCTCGCCCGACAGTTTGAAAACCAAGCAAACCCCGCTTACCACAGAAACACCACAGGGCCTGAAATACTCCGCGATTTCGCAGGCAAACCGCTCGATTACTTTGTCAGTGGTTGGGGCACCGGAGGCACTATTACAGGCACAGGTGAGGCAATTAAAATGGCGAGGTCTGACACAAAAATCATTGCCGCAGAGCCCGAAAACGCAGCAATGCTTTCGGGTAACGAATGGTCGCCGCACAAGATCCAGGGCTGGACGCCCGATTTCATCCCTGGTGTTCTTAACAAAGATATCGCTGACGAAATCGTTCAAGTCGGCGACGATGCGTCAATAGCCAATGCGCTCAGACTCGCGAGCGAGGAAGGTATTTTTGTCGGCGTGTCCGCTGGTGCTACGCTAACCGCAGCGCTAACCGTCGCTGAGAACGCACCAGAAAACAGCACGTTTCTTGTTATGCTTCCTGACACGGGAGAACGATATCTGTCTACGCCACTATTCGCTGGCATCAGCGAAGATTCTGATGAGGATACTCTCTAGAAACCTGTTCCCCAGCGCCACGTTAATGCATCTTTCTAGACGCCCATAAAAAAGCCCCGACCTGCGGGGCTTTTTTCAACCGGAGTCTCAATCTACATCGATTGCGCTCTACAACATCGAGTCCAGTTCAGGGACAGCTTTAAACAGGTCAGCGACCAGGCCGTAGTCAGCCACCTGGAAAATCGGCGCGTCCTCGTCCTTGTTAATCGCAACAATGACCTTGCTGTCCTTCATCCCTGCAAGGTGCTGAATAGCACCGCTGATGCCAACAGCAATGTACAGATCAGGCGCAACAATTTTACCTGTTTGACCAACTTGCATATCATTAGGAACAAAACCGGCGTCAACTGCTGCACGCGATGCACCCATTGCTGCACCAAGCTTGTCAGCGACAGATTCCAGCAGTGCGAAATTCTCGCCGTTCTGCATACCACGGCCACCGGAAATGATAATCGAAGCAGCTGTTAGCTCAGGTCTCTCAAGTTTCACGATTTCATCACGGTCCCACGTCGTAAGTCCTGTGTCGGTGGCAATATCAATAGCCTCAACCGACGCACTACCACCTTCGGCAGCAACTGGATCAAAAGCGGTACCACGAACAGTCAGGACCTTGATTGAGTCACTCGATTGAACTGTTGCGATAGCATTACCCGCATAGATGGGACGTTCAAAAGTATCTTCACTAACAACGCCTGAAATATCTGAAATCTGCGCTACATCAAGCAGGGCAGCAACTCGTGGCATGAAGTTCTTACCTGACGTCGTTGTCGCGGTCAGGATATGTGAGTAGTTAGAGCCTAGCTCGACTACAAGCATTGCAACATTTTCTGCCAGTGCATGTGCGTAAACGGCATTATCCGCAACCAGCACCTTGCTGACACCAGCGATCTTTGATGCCGCCTCTCCAGCTGCAGCACAATTTTCGCCCGCTACCAGCACTTCAATCTCACCACCGATAGCGGCAGCCGCAGCAACCGTCACCAGCGTTGGCGCCTTGATTGTTTCGTTATCGTGGTCTGCTACTACTAAAATGCTCATGAGATCACCTTCGCTTCGTTCTTAAGTTTGTCGACCAGTTCTTCAACTGTCTCAACGATAATACCGGCCTGACGTTCTGCTGGTGGCATTACCTTTAATGTTGTAATTCTTGGCGCTACTTCGACACCGAGATCTGCAGGTGTATAAGTATCAATTGGCTTTTTCTTTGCCTTCATGATGTTAGGCAAAGAGGCATATCGCGGTTCATTCAGTCTCAGGTCGGTGGTGACAATGGCGGGCAGTTTCACCGTGATTGTTTCAAGTCCACCGTCGATCTCACGGGTCACCGTCGCAGAGCCATCGCCAATAGCTAGATCCGAGGCGAAAGTCGCCTGCGACAAGCCAGCCAACGCCGCAATCATTTGTCCAGTTTGACTATTATCGTCATCGATCGCCTGTTTACCCGTAATCACCAATCCGGGCTGTTCTTTCTCGATCAGGACCTTCATGAGTTTAGCGATCGCTAACGGCTGCATGACCTCATCGGTTTCCACCAGGATCCCACGATCTGCGCCAAGCGCAAGAGCAGTTCTAATCTGCTCTTGGCACGCGCTTGTACCGATCGATACAACTACTACTTCCTCTGCGGTGCCAGCTTCCTTAAGACGTACAGCCTCTTCGATCGCAATTTCATCAAAGGGGTTAACGGACATCTTTACATTATTCAGGTCAACGCCGGAGTGGTCGGATAACACACGCACATTAACGTTGTAGTCGACAACACGCTTGACAGTTACAAGAACTTTCATTTAATTCCTCTATTCGCGTAATAATTGATTGGGCCCGGTGAGAATTCCCGGGTGCCTGAACGGTCAGATTTGAAAAGCGCGTATTCTGCCGGTTAATGCCGCTATAATCAATAGTTTGCACATGCACAGTTTTGACTAATTTTCTATAAAATCAGTACTTTAACGATTGAACTCTTAAAGAAAAAATCGCACTTAAGTTTCTTTAGTGCCCTTCTTTCCCTACAATAGCCGTTTCTCGATTCAACCTACTTTTTAAGGAGACACCAACATGGAAAGAGAATCCATGGAATTCGACATGGTCGTTATTGGCGGTGGGCCTGCAGGGCTCGCCACAGCGATCCGTTTTTCCCAACTCGCTTCTCAAGCAGGTGACGAATTCACGGTTTGTCTCGTGGAAAAGGGTTCTGAAATTGGCGCGCATATTCTTTCCGGCGCCGTCATTGAACCCAGAGCATTGAATGAACTATTTCCCGACTGGAAAGAAAAAGGCGCACCACTCAACAATCCTGTAACCGAAGACGATGTTTACTACCTGATTGATGAAAAGCAAGGCATGAGAATGCCGGGCATCGCTATTCCACCAGCGCTGCACAACCCAACTGAAAGTCATGCCACAAGCCTCGGCAACCTTTGTCGCTGGCTCGGTGAACAAGCAGAAGAACTAGGCATCATGCTATTCCCCGGCTTCGCTGCCAGTGAAGTTCTCTACAATGAGGACGGCTCTATTAAAGGCGTAGCCACCGGTGATATGGGTATCAGCGCATCAGGTGAACAGAAAGGTAATTTCCAGGCCGGTTACGAGCTGCATGCCAAATACACGGTATTCGCAGAGGGTTGTCGCGGCCACCTGGGTAAACAGGTGATCGAGCGGTTTGACCTGCAGGCAGATTCAGATACGCAGCACTATGGTATTGGCTTTAAAGAAATCTGGGAGATCGAGCCAGACAAACATGTACCGGGAAAGGTCATGCACACTGTTGGGTGGCCCCTTGGTCATTTCCCCGGGCAGACCCTTGGCGGATCCTATGTTTACCACCTTGAAAATAATCAGGTAGCCCTGGGGCTTATTATCGACCTGGGATACAGCAACCCTCACCTCAGTCCCTTTGATGAATTCCAACGATTCAAGCAACATAAATTTATCAGGCAATTCCTGGAAGGTGGGAAAAGAGTCTCCTATGGCGCTCGGGCAGTAGTCAAAGGAGGTCACCAGGCACTTCCCAAACTGATCATGCCAGGAGGATTGCTGGTCGGTGATGACGCTGGATTTCTAAATAACCTGAAACAGAAGGGGTCACACACTGCCATGAAATCAGGCATGCTAGCTGCAGAGGCTGTGTATGCCTCCGTAAAAGGCGGCTCGACTGGCGGTGAAGAACTGGAGGGTTACGTAACGGCCTATAAGGGTTCCTGGTTGTATGAAGAGCTTTATACCGCTCGAAATATCATGCCACTACAGCACAGGCTCGGGTTATTTATGGGGGCCGCTGCGGCATGGGTTGACCAGTACATCTTCCGCGGAAGGTTACCTTTCACGCTCAAGGACCCCACCCCGGATCACGCTCGATTGAAACTGGCCTCTAAATCCAGAAAACCCGATTATCCGAAACCCGATGGGATCCTGTCCTTCGACAAATTATCGTCGGTGTTCCTGACTGCGACTAATCATGAAGAAGATCAGCCATGTCACTTACAATTGAAGGATCCCAGCATTCCCATTCTCAGCAACCTGCCGCTCTTCGATGAACCTGCGCAGCGCTATTGCCCTGCCGGTGTCTACGAAGTGATGGAAGAAGAAGACGGATCAAAGCGATTCCAGATCAATGCCCAGAACTGTATTCACTGCAAGACCTGCGACATCAAGGACCCTGCACAGAACATCAACTGGGTTGTACCGGAAGGTAGTGGCGGACCGAACTACGGCAACATGTAGTCAGTAACACCTAATAGGGCGAGTAATTGCTCTGCCCTCGGTTTGTCCCGATTGCCACCCAGCAACAAAACCTGTCCTACCTGCTCGTCAAACTGTTTGACGAGCAGGTAGTTCACCTTGTCGAATCTCAGGTGACAGTGCTCCACCATATCCATTCGTTTCTCAAATGTGCCACGAACCCCTGGTAAACTGGCCATAACGTCATGATGGTCTGTCAACATCGCAATTGGCCACCGGTGTTCATCGAGATCGATTTCATGAGAGCGCAAATGGCCCAATCCGGGTTGAATCTCACCACCGCGTTCAGCATCAAGGTCTCGCAGGTATTCCTCAAGGTCACTTTCTCTCAGGAAATATCCCCCGAGGAACCGAGCTTCTATGTACATAAGAGAGTAGAGATACCAATATCCCTGAAACTTACCGATTGGTATTTCCCAACCGCAGGAAGACACAACCCCTCTTTGCCAGCTCAAGACCTCTTCACGGGAAATTTCATTCGCCAGAAGAGCCCTGATAACTCTCTGCAGATCTTTCTGGCGCGGCATCTTGATAAGTAACATAGGTTCAAACTGGAAGCATTGGAAAGAAGTTTTCATGACTCCATACACCCAGCCACTCGCCATCTAATGTGAGATGTTTACCGGAGACCATCAGATCGGCTAACTGGTAGTAAACATTCCTGTTCAGCCGGCCTTCCATGCCATCTCGAATCACAACATAGGGAATCCACTCTTCTCCATCCTGAATGATTCTGAGCGGGTGCTCATCATCAACAGGAACAACCTCCCCCATGTCCGTTGTCACCTGCAGACAAGTAGACATGTCCTCTCCGACCACATTCATCAAGACTACCTGGAAGGGAACGTCCTCTACTGTGATGCGGCATTTTTCAACCGGCGTTACCAGGTAATAGTCATCACCATCACGTCGAAGCACAGAAGCAAACAACCGGACGAGTCTCGGCCGGTTGATGGGCGAACCAAAATAATTCCATACGCCATCACGAGAAATCACCAGGTCTATGTCCCTCTCGACGTCAGGATGCCAAAGGTGAACAGGAGGATGCTCACTATCCTGGACCTTACTCAGCTCGGACATAAGAGAATAAGGTAACTCTGGACTGCTCATACTTCTAAAACTCCAGCATGCCTTCTGACACAACAAATTTAACCACTTCCGACAAACCATCAAGACTCTTCAGGTTGGTAAACAGGAATGGCTTGTCTCCGCGCATCTTCCTTGCATCCCTGTCCATTACGCCAAGGTCAGCACCAACCAGCGGCGCCAGATCAGTTTTGTTAATAATCAGCAAGTCAGATTTAGTAATGCCAGGCCCCCCTTTCCTCGGTATCTTGTCCCCTGCTGAAACATCGATGACATAGAGCGTCAAGTCGGATAACTCAGGACTGAATGTTGCGGCAAGGTTGTCACCCCCGCTTTCGATCATAATCATGTCCAACTGCGGGAACTTTCTTTGCAGGTCATCAACCGCATTCAGATTCATGGAAGCATCCTCGCGAATCGCAGTGTGAGGACAGCCTCCTGTTTCGACCCCTACAATTCGGTCCGCCGTTAACGCTTCGTGCTTCAATAAAAATTCGGCATCTTCTCGTGTATAGATATCATTAGTGATGACCGCGATATCAAACCGGTCCTTCATATCCATGCACAGTGATTGAACAAGTGCAGTTTTGCCCGAGCCAACCGGCCCGCCCACGCCAAGTCGCTGGGGTGGTTTATTTTGTTTAGTTGTCATTGTGACCTCATTCAGGAACGATACATTCTTGCTTCCAGCACTTCATGCTGGGAAGACATAATAGCCAGCGCTGGCATTGACTGACCGAAATGCCACTGGTCTGGAGGACCCACAGCTTCCGCAATTTGCTGCGCCTTTAGCACCCGCTCACTAATAAGCTCAATCAGTTTACTGAGTACTATCTGGGCATCTGACTGTCCCAGGGGAATTGACTTGGTGGCCACTGCGATCTGGTTTTCGAACCAGCTGAACGATAGACCCGTCGCCAGGTCCCCGGCAGGGATCCCCCAGCGGCTTCCCGCGATCGCAAACTGGACCACATAGCTGGGTTGGGGGATATCTATGACATCTACACCCAGTGTCGAGAGCAATCGGTACAACGACCTGCCCATTTCGACATCCTCAAGCAGCAACTCACGGGATTCGCGACTTGCCGCCAGGTATTCATTCAACCCTTTTAGCAATTTCAAATCAAAACGTCCGCATGCGTCGTAAGCCAAGAACAGAGCAGGCAGATCCAGTTGACTGATGCCATGGTTGAAAATTCCGGATATCCATTCCCCTGCAGATTGTGCATCTACCACAGTCTTCTGGTGAATCGCTGACTCCAGTCCCTGCGAATAAGCATACGCACCAACGGGCAGTGCCTGCGAACAAAGCTGCAGGAGCCTGGGTAAACTACTCATGGCCGTGTTCGTGATATGCGCCATGCTCCGGCTGAAAGGCGACAACGTCATGAGACACCTGTGCGCCCAGGCCGGTCACCATGTCATCCAGCACATGATCTGGCTGAAACATCAAACGATCTGGCAGCAACTGGAGCGACAAGTGCCGATTCCCAAGATGGTAGGCAACTCGCATCAATAACTGTACAGAATCTGCAGTCACCACCGACACCGGCTCCGGCTCCGCCTGGACAAGGTAAAAGCAACCCTTCGCATCTTTTAATGCATTACCATGGTGAAGGGACTCACCCCGGCCCAAAAACCAGGCTAGCTCACATCCCTTATCCGTTGCTGCCTTTCCGCGACTTCTTGATCGGTCAGCAAAATTGAGGCTAATGGTATCGGTCCATTGTTGCCCGTCGACATGATCAATTTTCTCAAAGCATTCAATTCGCATTAAGGATCTGCCTAGAAGAGGGAATACCGTTGCGCAAGCGGCAGTACCTCGGCCGGTTCACATGTTAATAGCTGGCCATCAGCACGAACTTCATAGGTCTCGGGATCAACCTCCATCTCTGGCAAATAGCTATTGAGAATCATGTCGTGCTTGGTGACCTGTCGACAACCTTCTACCGGGAGCATTCGTTTCGACAACCTTAGCTGGGCCGCAATTTCAGTTTCCATAAAGGCCTGGCTCACAAAAGTTACGCAGGTGTCTTCACGAGCCCGGCCGGAAGCGCCAAACATTGGCCTGTAGTGGACTGGTTGCGGTGTGGGTATAGAGGCATTAGGGTCGCCCATTGGAGCTGCTGCAATCATGCCGCCTTTAATAATCATCGCCGGCTTAATACCAAAGAATGCGGGCTTCCACAGTACCAGGTCAGCCAGTTTCCCAGCTTCGACGGAACCCACTTCATGGCTGATACCGTGCGCAATAGCCGGGTTAATCGTGTACTTGGCAATATATCGCCTCGCACGAAAGTTATCGGCGGTAGTGTCTTCCCCCAGGGCTCCGCGCTGCACTTTCATCTTGTGCGCCGTCTGCCATGTCCGGCAAATGACTTCTCCAACACGACCCATCGCCTGGGAATCGGAAGCGATCATGGAAAAAGCACCCAGGTCATGAAGGATGTCTTCAGCGGCAATAGTTTCACGACGAATACGTGAATCTGCAAACGCGACATCTTCAGGAATATTTGAATCAAGATGATGGCATACCATGAGCATGTCCAGATGTTCATCCACAGTATTAATCGTATAGGGCCTTGTCGGGTTCGTTGAGGAAGGCAGTACATTGGGCCTGCCGCAGGCCTTGATAATATCCGGCGCATGACCACCACCTGCACCCTCGGTATGAAAGGTGTGGATGGTTCGATCTTTAAAGGCGTTGATGGTGTCTTCTACAAACCCTGATTCGTTGAGCGTATCGGTGTGTATGGCTACCTGAACGTCAAATCGATCTGCGACCGAAAGACAATTATCAATCGCCTGTGGTGTCGTTCCCCAGTCCTCGTGCAACTTGAGTCCCATCGCCCCGGCAACCACCTGCTCATCGAGGGGGTCCGGGAGGCTCGCATTCCCCTTGCCCATAAAACCCAGATTCATGGGGAATTCATCTGCTGACTGCAACATCTTGCCGATATGCCACGCGCCCGGCGTGCAGGTCGTCGCGTTGGTCCCCGTTGCAGGCCCGGTCCCACCCCCTAACATCGTGGTAATTCCGCTCATCATTGCCTCTTCAATCTGCTGCGGGCAAATGAAATGAATATGGGCATCAATTCCACCGGCTGTCAGGATCTGGCCTTCACCTGCGATAATTTCTGTACCCGGCCCAATCACGATGTCGACACCAGGTTGGGTGTCAGGGTTACCCGCTTTTCCTATTCGCAAAATCCGGCCACCCTTCAGGCCAACATCTGCTTTAACGACCCCCCAGTGATCCAGGATCAAAGCATTAGTGATAACGGTATCCGCTGAAACCGCACCCAGTGACTGCCCCTGTCCCATGCCATCACGGATGACCTTGCCACCACCAAATTTAACCTCATCACCATACGTCGTGAAATCCTGTTCAACTTCAATTAAAAGGTCTGTATCACCCAATCTAACTTTATCGCCGGTAGTCGGGCCGAACATGTCTGTATAAGCCTTGCGCGTTATCGTCGTCATATTAAGTCTCCAACTGGCCCATCACTTCACCGCGGAAGCCATAGATTGAACGGTTTCCTGCCATCGCCACCAACTCAACTGTTCTCGCTGAACCCGGTTCAAACCGGACGGCAGTTCCTGCAGGAATATTCAGCCGAAACCCTCTGGCCTTATCTCTGTCAAATTCAAGCGCAGGGTTTGTCTCGGCAAAATGATAATGGGACCCTACCTGTATCGGGCGGTCACCGGTGTTTTTGACCTCAAGCCCAATTTTCTCTCTGCCTGCATTTATCTCTATATCATTGTCATCAAGAATATATTCGCCCGGTAGCATTGTTATAACTCCTCCTTAAACGATCGGATCGTGAACTGTCACCAGTTTGGTACCGTCAGGAAAGGTTGCTTCAACCTGCACCTCCGGAATCATCTCCGGTACGCCCTCCATCACATCGTCGGCATTTAGAATTGTCTTGCCGTGCGACATCAATTCGGCAACTGAACGACCGTCCCGCGCTCCTTCCATGACCTCGGCAGAGATCAGCGCTATCGCTTCAGGGTAATTGAGTTTCACACCCCGTGCCTTCCTCCTTTCTGCTAGCAAAGCGGCTGTGAAAATCAGCAGCTTGTCTTTATCCCTCGGACTCAATTCCATATCGGCGCCTTTTGTTTTCTAGACCTGTGTTTTCTATATCTGTGTTTTCTATATCTGTGCTTTCTATATCTGTGCTTTCTATATCTATGTCTTCCAGATTCGGGGCTCGTAGCCCATGGAAGATCCATTGAATATTTCTTCTTCCACAAGAAGCTTCCTGGCCTGCCCGAACCCCAGCCTGCAGGTTTCGGCAGAATCTCCAAGGTAACGTACTAATAAAGTGCTGCCCCTGAGCGTCACGCCCCAGGACCGCCCACTCAATAGCGTTTGAACTCGCGAAACCGCTTTTTCCAATGATAGTAGCCCACCTTGCTTCGGTATCGCTACAAGTGTACCCAGCACGCTCGCACTGTTTAGCCCCCAGGCTGAATTCTGTTCCTCCCCTGACACCCTCAGACATTCCCGATGACAAAGTTTATCCGCCTGCCAAATGCGTGAAGACTGATCAATAATGCCTCTCGAGAAGCCCTCTCCCGAAGCGCGTCTTCCCAGCATTTGAACCTCCCAACCTAAAAAGCTGCTGCTACTGTGTAGCCTTACCTGATTGTCGATTTCGGCCCTTGCGCCATCGTAGAAAATCGTTTCCTGGGGCAGCCATTCAAGATGTGCATTTTCCGCAACTTCAATCACCTGACTGACACGCTGGGAGAGCGCATTCTCTGCGCAACGATAGGCTTTCGCGGCAGACGGTGAAGTAATTAACGACTGGGTATCAGCACCCACGCGAATGTGAACCGTCAGGCTATCACCACCTACAAGCCCACCGGGAGGATGCAGGATATAAATGTGACAACTACCATCATCCTGGGAAAACTGTTTTTGAACACGCAGCGGGCCAACATGTTTCTGATGAACAAGTTTGGTCGAACCCTGAACATTTTCTAGCTGCAGCGAAAGCTTTGCCGACCAGGTTGATTGTTGCTGTATAACCAGATTCACGTGTTATTTAGATTACCAATAAGAGTCAGATTCTCGGTTACTACATTATATTTATAGCCACTACATTATATTTATAGCCACTACATTATATTTATAGCTACTACATTATATTTATAGTCACTACACTATATTTATGATTACTACACTATATTAATACCGGCGACAAAAACACTCCAATGCTGGAATCATCAAGGCCCGCATGAGCAGTCGGCATAGACACACCTATATTTAGGACCAATCGAGCAGCTTATACCGCAAGATGCTTCTGAATAAGGTTGTCACTGAGTTGATCCATTTCGCCTGACGCCACGATCTCGCCTTTCTCCATCAAATAGAAATCGTTACCGACTCGTCGAGCAAACGCCAGCTTTTGCTCGACGAGTAACACCGTGGTTCCTCGCTCTCGATTGAGTAAGGTCACAACATCACCTATCTGGTTAACAATGTTAGGTTGAATGCCCTCGTTCGGCTCATCAAGAATTAGCAATTGCGGTTCAATAACCAGCGCACGCCCTATTGCGAGTTGCTGTTGCTGCCCACCGGATAGATCTCCACCACGTCGCGTCATCATCGATGCCAGCACGGGGAACAAATCAAAAATAAAGGTAGGGATCCGCTTGGACTTATCACTTCTTCCGGCAAGCGCAACCTTCAAATTTTCTTCAACGGTGAGCTCCGGAAAAATATCTCTTCCCTGCGGGACATAGCCCACACCTAACTTTGGACGCAACTCTGTCTTTTCCTTCGTTACATTGCGCCCATCAATAATAATTTCACCGGATTCAATGGCCAGCAATCCCATGAGGCACTTGAGCAAGGTTGTTTTCCCCACGCCATTTCGACCCATCAGGCAGGTACAACTTCCGCTGCTCAACTTCAGGCTTAGATCCCACAAAATCTGCGAGCTTCCATAAAGCTGATTAATATTCCGCAGATCAATCATGGCGCTTCCCCCAGATAAACTTCAATAACCTCGGGATTGTTCTGTATTTCATCCATTGACCCTTCAGCCAACACCGCCCCCTGATGCAATACCGTCACCTCACGCGAAATACTCCGTACAAATGCCATGTCGTGCTCGACAACAATGACTGTTCGCTTACCGGCGAGTCCCGTGAGAAGTTCGGCAGTACTTTCAGTTTCCTGTGCTGTCATCCCTGCAACGGGCTCGTCAACCAACAAAAGCCGCGGTTCAGAAACCAGCAACATGCCAATCTCCAACCACTGTTTCTGTCCATGGGACAAGGCTCCAGCTTGCTGAAATATCTGTGCTCGCAGCCCAATCGTATCAATCACACCAGCTATCAGGTCAGCCTGATCACTGCGCAGGGAATAGAAGAGGTTAGCGACAATCCCCTTATCCATACGCAATGCAAGTTCAAGGTTTTCGAATACCGTCAGCGCTTCAAACACGGTCGGTTTCTGAAACTTTCTACCAACACCCAACTCGGCGATTTCAGCTTCGCTCTTGTTGAGCAGGTTATGTGTTTGTCCAAAATAAACCATGCCCTCGTCCGGCCGGGTTTTCCCTGTGATCACATCCATCAGCGTAGTTTTACCCGCTCCGTTAGCACCGATCAGACAACGCAGTTCACCGTCATCAACATAGAGGTTCAGGTTATCGAGCGCCTTGAAACCATCGAAGCTCACGCTCAATCCTTCGACGTACAACAGGACCCCATGAGAAACATCTACCGCAGGTAAGGTTTCATCAAGCATAAAATCAAAAACCCGGTCGCGGCGCATCACCTCTCGGAAGGCATCCAGGCGAGTCACTTGGGTGTCTCCAGTAAATCTGGTAACGGTTTATTGTTCGAGCGGGCATTCATTGAGAGAAAACCCACGATACCCTTTGGCAAAAATACTGTCACAACCACAAAAAGCGCACCCAGAGCAAATAGCCAGGCTTCAGGAAGGATCCCTGTGAATTGGGTTTTAGCGAAGTTAACTAGTATCGCTCCCAGGATCGCGCCATAAAGCAAGCCACGTCCACCAATCGCCACCCAGACAACAATTTCTATGGAATTTATCGGTGAAAATTCACCAGGATTGATGATGCCAACCTGGGGCACGTAAAGTGCACCAGCTAATGCTGCCAGCACCGCCGAATAGACAAAAAGCCAGACCTTGTAGGTCTCCGTTTTATAACCGACAAAACGTACCCTGCTCTCTCCATCCCGAATCGCCTCAATCACCCGGCCATACTTTGAGGACAATATAAACTGGCTGAGCAAATAGGCAGCACCAAGGGTAATGGCTGTGCATATTAGTAGCGCTACTCGGGTACTGTCTTCCTGCAGGTCAAAGCCCATTAACTCTTTGAAATCAGTCAAACCGTTATTGCCGCCAAAACCCATTTCATTTCTAAAAAAGGCAAGCATCAGGGCATAGGTCAACGCCTGGGTCATGATTGACAAATAGACGCCGGTCACCCGCGACCGGAAAGCCAGCCAACCAAAAACGAACGCCAGGAATCCCGGCACCAACATAATCATGATTGCGGCGAACCAAAACTGATCAAAGCCGTACCAAAACCATGGCAATTCAGTCCAGTTCAGGAAAACCATGAAGTCGGGTAACTCCGGATTACCATAAACACCACGGTCACCGATCTGGCGCATCAGATACATACCCATCCCATAGCCACCCAGTGCGAAAAATGCGCCGTGACCAAGACTCAATATGCCGCAATAACCCCACACTACGTCTACCGCCATAGCCAGCAGTGCAAAACTCAAGTACTTACCAAGCAACGTAATCGTATAAGTATCGACATACAGCAGGGAATCTGGCGGCACCAGCAAATTGCCCATCGCCGCAAACAACGTGCCGGCAAACAACAGTGCAAGGAAAGTATTGCCTCCCTTGCTGTGCAACATGCTTCGCAAAAAACCGGGCCGATTTAACCCTCGAAGAACACCCCTATCACTCATGATTCAGCGGCTCTCCCCTGTTGTGGGAACAACCCTTTCGGGCGCTTTTGAATAAAGAGAACAATGAAAACTAACACGCAGATTTGCGCCAGCACCGTCCCTGTCACCGGTTCCATGAACTTGCTGAATATACCCAGAGAAAAAGCAGCGACCAGCGTGCCCCAGAGGTTACCCACACCACCAAAAACCACGACCATGAACGAGTCGATAATATAGGATTGACCAAGATTGGGGCCGACATTGGTTAACTGACTAAGTGCAACACCGGCGACACCAGCGATCCCGGAGCCAAGGCCAAACGTCATAGCATCCACCCAATTGCTCCGAATGCCGAGCGCCATCGCCATATCTCGGTTTTGTGACACTGCCCTGACGTACAATCCCAGTGCTGTTCTTTTCATCACCAGTAACAACAGTAAAAATACCAGAAGAGAGAAGATGAGGATGTACAGGCGGTTATAGGTAATCGCCAGACCAGGGTTAATTTGAAGAGCACCGGACATCCACTCAGGCGTGCTAACTTGACGATTGAGGGGAGAAAAAATAGTCCTGACGGTCTGCTGTAAAATCAGGCTGATGCCAAATGTAGCGAGAAGTGTTTCAAGCGGTCTCCCCTTCAAAAACTGAATGACGCCCCGTTCTATCGCGACCCCGACCAGACCACAGACCACAAATGCCGCTGGAATAGCAAGAAAGACAGATATCTCTATGTGGTTGGGGAACTGTTGCTGAATCACATAGGCTGTGTATGCCCCCAGCATGATTAATTCACCATGCGCCATATTGATGACACCCATCACGCCGAAGGTAATGGACAGGCCAATCGCTGCAAGTAGGAGCACCGACCCCAGGCTAAAGCCAAAAAACACGCGCTCAACAAAACCATAGAAATAAAGTTTTCGATCAATTTGCTGCAGCGCAGATTGAGCTGCATAGACGATCGCTTTATTCTGTTCCAGGTAATTGCCCTGGCTATCTTTTTCGATCAGAGGCAACAAGCGGTTTCTAACGATGGGTTCAACAACCCCGCGCAACGAATCAATAGCCGCCAGGCGCTGTTCGTCGTCGTTCGAATCCAGCAAACCTATAGATAGCGCCAAATCTATTTTCTCGATAACAGCGGATGAAGTTTCCACTAACCTGGCACGACTTAGAAGCACGATGGTTTCTTCGTCGATTTTTTTTAACATATTTTGAACGGCGGATTCACGTACGGAAGGATCGCTGCTAGTAAGGTTTAATTCAGCAATCTTACTTCGCAGAATCCGGCGTAATTTGTTGTTAACCCTAACCTTTTTGAGCTCTGTTTTTGTAAAACTAAGGATTTCCTCGCCGCTAAAGGCGCTGCTGACAACAACTGAATCGTCGTCAGGGTTTTGCTCAACGACAATAACCAGCGATTTATCAGCCCTCACAAAATATAGACTGCCCACCAACATCGCCTCAAAGAGCGGCAACACCTCCTCACCACCTTGCTGCTCCATTTTATCAAGTACAGGGGCAACCTTACTTAGTTTGACGCGGGTCAACTGCTTTCCTATCTCCGCTAGTTCAGCGTTTGAAGACATCGCTTCCATCGAGATAGAAATAGAAACCAAAAAGACAAACAACCACCTACAGAGCTGGTAGCGCGAAACGAAATTTACAGCTAAGAACATAATATATACATCACCATGATCTGGAGATTGCTATAGTCGACTGGCTAAACAATGCGAAAGGCCGAAACAAAACCCGGAAGATTCTCTTCCTGCCCGACAACCCAGACTATCATCAACTCGACCATCCATTCCATTCGACTATCCATATTCGACAAGGCCAAAACGGCGGCCCTGTCGAACCAATTTCAGCTGTCACACTCCGTTAAAAATTCTGACCTGAACACTTTGCTGTCTTGACATTAAAGTTTCCACACTTGATGGGTTTCACCCAGTCCGCCACGATATCCATTGAACCTGGCAGAAAGTCTGACCATGCGTCACCAGGAACTACACCATCTGTTTCCCAAACGACCTCGAACTGCCCATCACTCTGAATTTCTCCAATCAGAACAGGCTTGGACAAGTGATGGTTCTTGTTCATCACCGCCGTACCACCCGTAAGATTCGGTGAGGTGACTCCGATCATCGCAGACTCAACCTTATCAACATCAGTTGTACCCGCTTTTTCTACTGCCTTTGCCCACATATTGAAGCCTATAAAGGTGGCCTCCATTGGATCATTGGTAACGCGCTTATTATCTTTGATAAAGGCTTTCCATTGCTCGATGAAAGCCGCGTTTTCCTCACTTTCTACGCTCTGGAAGTAGTTCCATGCGGCGAGATGCCCGACCAGAGGCTTGGTGTCCAGGCCTGACAATTCCTCTTCACCGACAGAAAAGGCCACTACCGGAATATCTTCCGCTGAGATACCCCGATTACCCAATTCTTTGTAAAAAGGAATGTTGGCATCGCCATTAATCGTGGATACGACCGCTGTTTGCTTACCTATGCCGCCAAATTTAGCGATGTCAGAAACGATTCCCTGCCAATCGGAGTGCCCGAAAGGCGTATAATTAATCATGATATCTGAATCGGACACACCTTTAGCTTTTAGATAAGCCTCCAGTATTTTGTTGGTCGTTCGAGGATAGACATAGTCTGTCCCAGCCAGCACCCAGCGCTCCACACCAATTTCGTCCATCAAATAGTCAACTGCAGGGATTGCCTGCTGATTTGGAGCAGCACCCGTATAGAAAACATTCTTGGAAGACTCCTCACCCTCATACTGAACCGGGTAAAACAGCAGGCCATTGAGCTCTTCAATCACCGGTAATACGGACTTACGTGATACAGACGTCCAACAGCCAAAGATTACATCAACTTTTTCCTGGGAAAGTAACTCCCTTGTCTTTTCAGCGAACAGCGGCCAATTTGACGCAGGATCAACGACCACAGCTTCCAGCTGCTTGCCGAGCAGTCCTCCTTTCTTATTTTGCTCCTCGATCATCATCAACACGGTATCTTTCAGTGTCGTTTCACTAATCGCCATAGTCCCGGAAAGTGAGTGAAGAACGCCCACTTTTATCGTCTCTGCTGCCATCGCAGCCGTTGAAAACGAGAGCAGCAGAGATGCAGCTGCCGTTATAAAAAGTTGTTTTAGTTTCATATGTTCACCCTTTAGTTTTGGTTTCGTCCAACCGCTGGGTTTAAACAGCGGTCACAGTTGTGGTTCACTTAGAATGTAATGAGTGCTTCCAGCGCGTAGGTATCTGTGCTTTCGTTAGTGATGTCGTCATCGTCCCTTCGGTATTCAAAGATGATCAAAAGGTTTTCAGATACCGCATAATTTGGCGCCAGCGTAAACGCACTCAGATCTTCAACGGTAGTTCCCGCTTCGGTTTCAACCTCCCAATCGTGATAGCGAAAAGTTACGCCAAACTTTTCCCATGCGTAGTTAACCATTAGCAGGTAGCCATCTGCTTCCGCCCCGACACCGGCAAAACCTACCGCTGCTGGCGCATTTTCGGACTTGTTTAATTCTGCAGCGAAGGTCCAGTTATCGACGGTGTAACTTGACCAGACGTTTATCAGGTCTGTGTCCTCATTGGTTCCATCGAGTTTGTCGGTCATGTAAAACCCCTTCATGGTCCATGCCTCAACAGGATTTACCGCCAACATCAACTCAACACCAAGGTCGTCAGAATCCCGGTTCTCCCCTTTCAAATCGCCCAGATCATTCACGACGGATAAAGCCACATCGAATCCGGATCCTTTGTAGTAGGTCGAAACGCCTTGCTGGTAACCACCATAGAAGTACTTGGCGTAACCAGTACCTGAAAATTGATACAAGCCGGTAGGATCCTCTGTCTCCCAGCCGGAATAGCTCAGGAATCGACCGGCCTTGAAACTCAATGCGTCGTTTACGCCATAAGTAAAAAAGGCTTGCTCGACGTCGAACTCCTCGCCATCCCCATCGTCCTGGTACTCCAGGTCAACCTGAGCCGAAAGGCCAGAACCGAAGTCAAACAAAAGGTCGATCTCGAATTGGTCAAAACCGCTATCCGTTGAACTGTCCCCGCCGTCAGGTTCTACTCGTACGGTGGACATGTCGATAAAACCAGTCACACTAAGTTTTTCACTAAGATCAAAACCGTCTGAGTAAGCATTCGGTGATAAAGAAAGAATCGCTGTGGTAGCAGCTGCTGTAATTGTTCGATATAAAAAATAATTTGGCATAGCCAACCCCTTGTTTAGAAAATACGTTTGATGTCGAGACGCCTTGCCCATCGATGACGACCTAACTTTTAAATGTCGAGAGCTGTGATGCAGAATTCATGCCAAGATAAATGTGCCCGTTTTGCCTCGTCTATGCAGTCACCGCTCCCCAACAGGCACCGCCGGTTGCACCAATACGGCACACAAGACGCACCAATTTGGACTGTTTGCCGCTCGCCATTTCCGTAAACTCATCTCTTTGGGCTTTTCGTTGCTCCTCTAATTGGTACACTAGGGCTATCAGCGTAAGTAATTAGACGGATTGGAGAGTGAAAACGACGTGGCACGATCGATAAAGCCAATCCCTTTAACCCATGCTGATTTCAAGCCCTTCGGAGATGTCATCGAGGCGGGCAATGTTAAAACAAGGTCGATCAATGAAGGCAACACTACTCGCCACCATGATTTAGCCGAACTGGATCTGTCCGCTGAAGGTGGAAAGCCCGGTCTCAATATCTTTCGATCGAACCCTCTCCCACAGCCCATGATATTAAAAACCATGGAGCGCCACCCGTTAAGCAGCCAGGCATTTTACCCCCTGGGGAGCTCTCCTTATCTTGTGGTGGTTGCACCGCCCGGCGAGTTGGATCCGTCCGCCATCATTGCCTTTCTTGCACGTTCCAACCAGGGGGTGAACTACCACAAGGGAGTCTGGCATCACTACAGCCTGGCATTGGGAGGTATATCGGACTTTCTGGTGGTCGATCGAATATCGGATGATGAGAACTGTGACGAAGTCAGGCTTATGGATGAGGATAGGATAGAAATAGAAATGAGTAACATACGTCTATGAGACTTTTGGACGCCTTTTTAATCTCCTACAGCGACTCATCTTTCACTAACCCGCATCAGGTCGTAAGCCCCGATGAACCGGAAGAATGTACCGGCAACTTCACCCATATGGGGGCCAAATACTGGGGATTCGAGACAGCCAGACACAAGGCAACCAGCCTGAATGACAATAACAGATTCAGCTTCAATGACGATGCCTATCACTGGATACACATAGGGTTAAAGAATCGTGCAACCGTATCGCGAATAAGTATCAGTACAAAGTGGTTTACCGGTAACCAGGTGCCAGAAGTTGCCATTGAACTGGTTAATGACCAGGGTCGAACAGAGGTGGTTGCCAGAACACCCCTTGCCCCGGACAGGGAACACTCTTTTGACATAGAACCCGCCATTGCCAGCGAATGTCTGGTTCGGTGCTACCATGAAGGCGGCATTGCCAGGGTCAACCTACTCGGCGAAAGCCAGACCAGTGAAAGTGGTCAAATTAACCTGCTGGAGCAGGCAGGCATCTCCCATGTCTCTAACGAACACTACGGGAAACCTCGTGACGCGGTAAAGGGAAACCGGGAAGTTGATTACATGCTCGGTTGGGAATCAGCCAGGACGGGTTTCGGGGAATGCGCCCTGTTCCATCTGGATAAGGCACATGCCGTTTCCGAGGTCATTGTAGATACCTATCTGCACCGATTGAATCCCCCACTGAGCTGCCATATTTTCGGCATCAATCTGCCAGACGAAAAAGAACTGGAAGAAATGTGGCGACAGCGACCATGCTGGAAGATTGAATTCGTGGATGGGTTGCAGGTCATACCGACGGACTTTCAATACTATATGCAGGAAAAGCTATATCGAAAAGAACCGACCGATAATCCATCCAGGTTCACCATTATGTTGGACAACCAGCATCCTGACATTTGGAAACCACTGGTGTCATTTGGTCGTCTGCGAGCAGATACCTGGCACCGGTTCAGGGACATGGAGCATCATGGCCCAGTAACACATATCCTCTACAGCCATTATCCCAACGGCGGAATACACGGGCTTAAAGTCTACGGTGTTGGCACCGACAGTTGATCCAGCCATGCTGCACTGGAAGCTTCGTCAATAAAACTGCTACGGATACTGTTAATGGCCAACTGCCGTGCATCCTCCATCGTTAAACCAAGCTCACGATGCAGCGCTTGAAAATTATCCAGTAAATAGCCACCAAAATAAGGTGGGTCATCCGAGTTGACCGTAACATTTAAACCTCGTTTCAGCATATGGCGAATAGGGTGATCAGCCATGGTCCCAAAAACACATAACCGTACGTTTGATAACGGACAGACGGTCAATGGAATCTGCGCCTTCACCAACCGCTCAACGAGTTCTGCGTCTTCCATACAGCGTACGCCATGGTCTATTCGCTCCACCTTTAGTCGATCGAGGGCTTCAAGAATGTAAGTCGGCGGTCCTTCTTCCCCTGCATGAGCAACCAATCGATAACCTTGTTTTCCAGCAGCCGCATACACTCGCTCGAACTTCTCCGGCGGATGACCGAGCTCGGAACTGTCCAGGCCTACCGAACTTATCTGACTTTTAAAAGGCTCAGCAGCTTTGAGTGTCTCGAACGCACTTTCTTCTGGCAAGTGTCGGAGAAAGCACATGATTAACAAAGATGACTGTCCCCATTGACGTTTCGCGTCTTCCATTGCCCGACCGAACCCACTCATAAACACAGAAAAATCAATACCGCGTTCAGTGTGCGTCTGCGGATCAAACATCATTTCGGTATGGACAATGCCTTCATCACGACATCGCTCGAGATAACGAATCATCAGAGAATAGAAGTCATCTTCGTCAATGAGCACGCTGGCACCAAGATAGTAAAGATCAAGAAAACTCTGCAGGTCTTCAAAGTTGTAGGCGCGCTCGACGTCCGCCGCGGTCAAGTACGGCAAATTAACCTGATGCTTTTCTGCCAGATTCATCAGCATTGCAGGTTCAAGTGTTCCTTCAATATGCAGGTGCAACTCCGCCTTAGGCAAAGACCGGACGTAATCAACAAACCCGCTCATTCGGCCAACACGCTATTCGCTGGTCGGGATAATATCTTCATACTGGTCCCAGTTTTCTAATAGTTCATCCACGACTCTCGACGCGACGAGATAGCCTGACTCAACCGCGATCTCAAGGCCCGCGTATTTGTATCCCTGGGTTTCTTTAAGGAGATTCTCAGCAGCGGATCGCGTTGGTGGTTGCATCGTAAAGTTACTACCCATGCGAAGCACCATAAATCGATCTTTATCTGCCCTTTCTATCTTATCTAGCCAGGAAACAGACAGATACGAACCCGTATCTTCCATCCCAGAAGTCACCATATTGCCTTTGCCATCAGTCCAATACTCCACGAGCCGATTGGCCCAATCATTGAGCAGTGCGCCATGCCAGAAGGTTAATGCTGCTATATGGTCACCCTTAATGACCTTTGGCCTACCCTGGGCATTCGGGTGTTCGGTATACAGGTCTCTTTCATGTTGCACACTGGGGTCGTCCGGTAACTCAATATCTTTGGTTAGCTGATAGGCCCACTCAGTCAGCCCGGGGTTGAGCCTGAACATCTCTCCACTGGGTTCAGGCTTCTTAGGATCAAAGGGACGGGTTGTGTACCGTGGGAAATAGCCAAATGGCCAGTCTTCGGGAATTTCTCTGGCATCAATGTGATGACCGAGGTCTCCGTCGACCAGGTATTCCGCCCAGGCTGCCGATCCCACGGTCGCATCTTCAGGATCAATCCCCGCAATGCCCGCGGTCAACCAGTACGCTTTCGACAGGTCAAAGCGCGGGTCCATTCCCACCGCCATTGTAGCCGCAGCTGACCTGGCCGTGCCAATGCCGGTGACCATCACCAGCAACCCATCCTCACTGTTGTAGTGCAGATCCTTATAGCCATGAAACGGCAAAACTTCATCAAATGTTCGTCTTTCCTTCCAGAGCTGAAACTCTCCTGCTCGATCACCGGTATCCTCTCCAATTTCAAACAGGGTCACCACCACGACCTTGACGGCCCTGGGCTCAGTATCTTGTTGTTTCTCTCTCTCAGGCACACCAGCTCCACCACAGGAAGCGAGTAGAAAGAGTAAACCTAACCCTGTAAACCTTAATGAGGCCTGCATAAATACTCCTTTGTTTCGTTAACGCAGCATAACAAACTTCGTCCTGTCCCCGTCTATCGCGCATAAAAAAAGGGCAGCTAACGCTGCCCTTTTCAAACCGTTCTTTGGAACCTTAAGCCCTATTGGGCACCGGGTTACTTAGAACTTGTACTGGAAACGTGCATTGAAGTGTCTTGGTAACTCAGGCAATACAATGGTTCCACCAAACAGATTAGGGAAGTTAGATCGGAAGTACTCTTCATCTGAAAGGTTCTTGCCACTAACGCTAACGAGCCAATTTTCGGTCTGAAACGCAACGCCTAAATTGATCAGCGTGTAGTCAGGCAAGGTAACAGCATTAGAATAGCCGGAAGCTACTTCGTCCACATCAATAATCGACCCATTGACCGTCCAGCCGTTGCCAAAGTCATAGGTACCGGTCATCGTGAAGATGTCTTCTGGCATACCAGCACGTCTGGAACCACTCGCGATATTGCTAACGTTTCCTCCGAGCGTACCACCGTAAATCAGATCACAAGAGATATTCTGCATATCATCACAACCAATAAAGCTAAATCGGCGGCCATTTTCCTCAGTGCTTAGGTTTGTCACCTCGATGTGAGAGTAGCCGAGCGTGAGCAGCAGATTTTCGTTTACGACCCATCGTACTTCAACCTCAGCACCTTCAGTTTCTGTCGTCTGGTTGGTGACAATAGACTGTGCCGAGAAATCTGTTCGTTCCTGCTTGTACAGCGCAATACCAAAATAGAGCGCGTTATCTAACAAGCTGCCTTTAAGACCAACTTCTTGAAGCTCTGACTCGTCAAAGATACCGCCACTAGCGATATTGCTCGTCACCGCCTCTGCGCCCTGCCCTACAATCATCGTTGCCTGCGTTGACGCAGTGATGTAAGGAATAAGCCCATTGTCGAACTCGTAGCTCACACTCGCTGTCCAGGAGGTGCCATCAACATCATCGCTGGCTTTGCTGTTTTCACAACCTGGAGCAGGACAAAAGTTGTTGGAGCTTGCAAACAGCAACTTATCGACGGGTTGCTTGCTTTCAATATCAATCGTGTCGTATCGAACACCCAGCAATACGCTCAAACCGTTGTTGAATACAAAGTCACCCATCACAGCAAAACCAAGATTCGTATAATCTCCGATGTAATACTCGGTGTAATCATCGTCAATCTGTGTTGCTAGAAGGCGCTTATCTAGCGCAGTAGACGGACCCGTTAAATCTCGACGATCAAAGTACTCGTTCGTGTAGTCGTCACCGTGCTCGAAATCTGTGTGACGAATCGACGGCGAAATTTGAACCGAAGCAGTCATATTATCCATAGGGAAGGACTTAGAAATAACCACCTTGTCTTCCATCACCCAGCTATCGTGGAACTGGGAAAAGCCATACGCGTTTTCATTGATGTTATCGTACTGCTCATAGAACAACTGGTTTTTAATCTCCCAATCACCCTCGGTTGTTATGATCACATCCATGTAAAGCGTAGTGACTGTGTTCTCGAGTTTGTCCTCTGGTGCAACGAGAACGTTGTTGCCCTTGATTTTCCCAATCCCAGGATTGTCGAGATTGAGAGCAGAAAGATCACCGACTAAGATCTCAAGGAAGTCTATGTCGTCCGTGTTACCTGGAAGTAGTTGACCACCATTCGCACCCTGGTTGATGAAGTCGTACCGGAATGGGTTGAGGTTCGTGAACCCATCTCCATCCGTATCAAATTCCTGGTGAGAAATTCGACCATCACCATTCGTATCAAGTGGCTTCGCTGTACCCGTAACGTAAGTTCCATGGTCAATTAGGTCTTGAGTCAAGCGGTTCCAACCGGCAATTTGATTGCCCGAATAATCATGCCACATACCACCAAACTGGACGCGAACATTATCCCTAAGGTCCATGTCGAAAGACATCTGCAATAAGTTTTGATCGACAGAAGAGTTATCGTAGTAACTGCCTGAATTTTCCACTTCACCGTAAATGTAATAACCAAACTCCTGACCACCCAACTCACCTGGACCGCCAACCTCAGCAGTGACAATTGATTTGTCCCAACTACCCGTTGTAAACGACAGGGCTCCGGTTTGCTCTGGAATAAACTGGCCTGTTTCTTCAATTCGTGCTGACTTCGGGTTGAAGTTCAGATAACCGCCAATCTTTGAAGGGCCGTAAATGGGTGAAGCTGGACCACGCACCACATCAATTCGATCAGAGGCACCAATCGGTGTCGGATAATTACCCGGGTTATCGAGACGACGTACGCCGCGAAAGTACGTTTCTCCGGGTGTTCCCCGAACATCAAGGCCACCGGCAACGCCAAAGAAAGACTGAGTAAAACTACCCGGCGCGACAGCAACCAGTTCGTCGATATCCTGCATGTTGAATCGTTCCATCATCTCTTCTGAGATTGTGGACACTGACCGCGGTGTTTCTAGAATTGACTTGTTGAACCCAAAAACGGATTTAACGTTTTCGCCTGGCAAACTGCCAAGGTCACCCTTGACGACTATTTCCTCCATTTCCGCGGCATAGCTCGAAAGCCCTGCAGACAAAATGACAGATGCCATAATGCCTCGTGTAAAGCTCATTTCTCTAAGCTTCATTCATTGTCTCCCCTAAGGTGTTGATAATAAGATACGGCTAACCTTTTGGGGTCACCGATCTAAGTTTAAGTGTAAGTTTAAGTGTAAGTGTAAGTTTAAGTGTAAGCCTTCCTCGTTAACCAAAGCATCGCATACTTCTAAACGCACCCATTGTGTCGACTCGCTCGAGTTCCCGGCTCGCGTTGAGCTTGTCGATAGTACTGCTGTAAAGCTGCCGTATTATCTCAAATTGAAACAAATATGTGCACCCTTACGGACTGCATATATCGTATCTTCTGCAGATAAATAACTTTCTTGGTGCACTTTGTGTGCTGAAACCGGCCGCACCTGAATTTGAAGCCCGTCTTTCGAACTTAGTGATACGTTTTTGATAGGTTTCAAGCAACTCGTCCCTGACCGGTTCATCGACAAACGCATACCGCAAGGAATTTTCACTCAGCTGTTTGACCTCCGCCCAGGACAGGTTAAATTCGGTCACCGCCACATAAAACTCGTCTGTCATAGTCGAATCCCACATACCGCGGTCATCGGTAGAGAGCGCAACCGGTATCCCTATCCGGAGATACTCAGGAAACGGGTGCTGGCTGTAATCCGTGTAGTACTCAAGCATCAGATTGCTGATCAGGTTAATTTCGACCATGTAGGGTCCATGGCGCATGAGGCGCATTGTGTCGGCATCGGTAATCAGGTTGAGCCCATGGCCAATGCGGTCTGCGCCCAGGAGCAGGGTATCACGCACGTGGTGATTCGGCTCATCTACCTCACCCGCGTGAATAGACAAACGAACATCGTTGTACTCATGACGGAGTTTCCGCAGGGTCGATAAGAACCTGAGTGGGTATCCCTTGTCATTGTCTTCTCGGCCCACCATGTTCACGGCGACATAGGGCTCATTTTCTGAGACAAAACGATACGCCTGCTCCAGTGCCTGCTCTGCATTGGGGAGAAACCTCAGGATTGCTTGCTGGAAGCGATAGCTCAGGCCTGTGGCCTTCACATCCGGTTTTGCGAGTCTCTCTCGCAGTATTACAGCGACGTCGTCCGGCGGGATCAAGCTTCCATCAGGCATTTTGTAACCAAATGCCGAGACCTGCGGCTCTCCATAAATAAGGCCTTCATCAGCGAAGGCCTGGAAATTCTTTTGAATCAGGTCACCCCGCAGGTACGGGTTCGCCGTTAGGTCTCCAAGCCGCTGCCAGTGGGTTTCGAAGAATTCTTCCCTGCCTTCATGGGGTTTATCCAGCCGAATAGCGTTCATCCACGCAGTCTTCTGTTCATTACTTAGCTTGGAAAGTGGCAGGTATTCATTACGCTCGCATTCCGGCAACGCCTGCCAACTGCTCTGTACAATCGTCTGGAACATCAGGTGATATGGTGTCGTCTTGAAGCCCTGCCAGCCATGCTCACGGCAGTTATTCAGTTTTACCTTGGTGTAATAGTGGTACCCATCTGCTTCTGCCGAAAGGGCCAGTTCAAACCACCATTCGGAGAACCCGGATCCCGAGAGATGCTGATGAAGATCCCCGCCTTTGGGCATTTCATAGAGAAACTGGTGGAGCTGCTCTTTTGTTGCCTCTGCCTTAAAATCTTCAAACCAGTCAGCCGATACAATGCCCGGTAAAATAAGCAGCACCAGGGATGCAACAGGAAACTTAATATTCATTTAGCCATCTCAATTCAGGCGATAGCACCTCAGAGATAGAGACGCGGGTCACAACAAGATTATATTAGATCGCCCCCCACAAGGGCTAGTACAATTATCGGGCTGGAATTCCCACACAAGAATCAGGACAGGTCTTATGAGTAACGATTACCCCAGGGATATGATTGGCTATGGCGCAACCCCACCCGAGGCCAACTGGCCCGGAGGTGCCCGACTCGCCCTGAGCTTTGTCATCAACTACGAAGAGGGCGGCGAGAATTCCATTCTTCACGGTGACAGGGCATCAGAGACCTTCCTGTCCGAAATCATTGGCGCCAAAGCCTATGAAGCCAGGCACATGAGCATGGAATCAATGTACGAGTATGGCAGTCGTGCTGGTTTCTGGCGCCTGCATCGCTTGTTTCAGCGTTATAAGCTACCCGTCACCGTGTATGGAATCGCCATGGCGATGGAACGAAACCCCGATGTTGTTAATGCAATGCTGGAAGCGAATTGGGAAATCGCTTCACATGGCTACCGCTGGATCGACTATCAGTTTGTGCCTGAGGAGATAGAGCGTGAACACATGGTTAAAGCCATTGATATCCACGAACAGCTTACTGGTAGCAAGCCCCTTGGCTGGTATACCGGCCGCGATAGTCCAAACACTCGTAATCTGGTCCTCGAACATGAGCACTTTCTTTATGACAGCGATTCCTATGCTGATGACCTACCCTACTGGCATAGACATGAAGGGGGTCATCACCTGGTCATCCCCTACACCCTGGATAATAACGATATGCGGTTTGCGGCTCCCCAGGGGTTTAACTCCGGCGAACAGTTCTACACCTACCTTAAAGACAGTTTTGACACCCTTTATGAAGAAGGCGGCAGGATGATGAATGTCGGGTTGCACTGCCGCGTTATCGGCAAACCTGGGCGGGCCGCCTCACTGGCGAGATTTCTGGAATATGTCTCTTTGAAACCGGATGTCTGGGTCGCTCGCAGGTCCGATATCGCTAATCACTGGCATCTGCATCACCAGAGGGAATAACGAACTCTAAGAGCAATGCCACCAGCGCCCCCGTGGAGACAGGGAACTGGAATAAAATGACGATCTCTGGCGACAGATTAGGCACCCGGTCTATAAACATTGAAATCACGTATCCCAGAACAATCGCCAGTGCCACGATGGTCCAGTCCCTGAATTTTGGCTGGGCCATTTCAACAACCCGGAACCCGGAAAGGGCGACCAGCATAAACATTAATAATGTGGCACCGAATATCACCTCGGAAGGAATACGCTGGAATACTGCAGTTACAACAGGCAGGCAACCCAGAATGATGAGAAATCCGGCCACATAGTTACCAACCTGCCTACTGCAGACCCCGGTTAGCCTGATAACGCCATTGTTCTGGCTAAAGGTCGTGCTGGGAAAGGTACAAAATAGCGCAGCTATAAACGAGTTAAAAGCCGTCCCCATAATCCCGCCCCGGATGCGCAGCCAATAGTCCGGGGTTCCTGTTTGCAGCCCGGACAGGTTATTGGTTGCTGTGATGTCCCCGATCGACTCCATCGCAGAGACCAGAAAAATCGGCATGATCAATAACATCACCTGAAGATCTACGGTCAATGGGTAGCGCCCGAACTCAGGGATAAAGAAAATATCGCCATTGGTGACGCCAGAAAAATCAGCAATACCCATCTGAAGCGCTGCCAGAATACCAAAGCCCAGTCCGATCGTGATGCTGCTTAAGCGAAGCCAGACCTGGCGAAGGCTGGCGATAACCACGATAACGGCAAAGACCACCGCCGCAAGTGCAAGATGCGATATCCCAGAACCCTCCAACCCACCGGCAGCGTTAAAGGAACCCAGAAGGTTCTGCAGGGTCGATTGAATCAGTGAAAGGCCGATCAGGATGATCGTTGCACCTGCCACATTGGTCGTGATGATATTTTTCAGTTGACGAATGAACAGGGACAGCACCAGCATCAGTGCCGCGCAGGCTGCGGAGGAACCAAAAATAGCACCGAGAGCCTCGAAGGACGTCATATTGAGCGTCAGTTTCTGATAGGCGAAGATCATAATGCCGATAAATGCAAAGCTGGTTCCCTGAATGCTCAGTAACCCTGCGCCCAGCATACCCATGCGATTTATCTGAATCAGCGTCGCAAACCCGGACACGACCAAAGCTGAACTAATGACATAAGCACTGTCTTCTGCGTTCAATCCCATGCCAAGCGCAATCAGGAAAGGTGCCGTCAGAATGCCACCGATAATCGCCAACAGATGTTGGAAGCCCACGAACGCAGCGCCCATAACGGGGGGCTTGTCATCAAGCTCATAAAGTAACTGCGGCTGAAGCGTATCCTGAGTCATGTAACCTACTGCAATGAATAACTTAATGTAACAAAGCTTGCGCCTTCCGCAAAACCCTATGCACAAGCGTTGCCGTATTTGTTATCTTGACTTTCTTCAATTCAAAAGATGATCATTTATGAAAGCGTTCATTGAAGGTATGCCGAAGGCAGAACTTCACGTCCACCTTGAAGGCACCCTGGAACCGGAACACATCTTTGCACTGGCAAAACGCAACGACATAGAACTTGCCTATGCCACGCCAGAAGCAGTCACGGCTGCCTATGATTTCCATGACCTGCCCTCATTTCTGACTATCTACTATGCGGCGATGAATGTTCTGCGCAAAGAAGAAGACTTCTACGAGCTCACTTATCAATATTTCGAGAAAGCGGCACAGAACAACGTGGTGTACGTAGAGCCCTTCTTCGATCCACAGGGCCACACCTCGCGTGGCGTGGAGTTCGAAACGGTCATCTCCGGTATCCATCGGGCACAAATAGATGCAGAAGCCAAACTGGGAGTAGAATCAAAGTTGATCATGTGTTTCCTGCGGGATATGAGCGCAGAATCCGCCATGGAACACCTTGAGCTAAGCTTGCCATTCAAAGACTGGATTGTCGGCGTTGGCCTGGATTCGGATGAAAGAGACAACCCGCCGGCCAAGTTTGCAGAGGTTTTCGCCAAGGCCCGGGGTGAAGGCTTCAAGCTCACCATGCACTGTGATGTTAACCAACAAAACACCCACGATCACATCCGTGAATGCCTCGACCTGATAGAAGTTGACAGGATTGATCACGGCGTCAATGCGCTTGAAGATGAATCCCTGCTCCAGGACATTGCTGATCGCGGTATTGGGCTTACAGTCTGTCCTGTGTCAAATCGATTCGTGGTGCAATCGCTCACCAGCAATGAAATCCGCACAATGCTGGATAAAGGCATCAAGGCGACCGTAAACTCAGACGACCCTGCCTATTTTCGCGCTTACATGAACGAAAATTTCATTGCCCTGACAGAAGAGGGAGATTTCAGCAAAGATGAGCTGGTGCAACTCTCCCGAAATGCTTTCGACATCGCGTGGCTACCGGAAGATCGCAGGCAACACTATCTCGATCAATTGCAGGCCTACGCAAACACATAATCAACACCTGGAGTTCACATGAAAATAGGCATTGTCTTGCCCCACCACGAAATCGGCACCGATCCAGGCGCCATGAAGGCTTTTGCCACCGGCGCGGAAGCGCTTGGCGCAGATCACATTCTGATATACGACCATGTACTTGGCGCAGACAGGGAGCGGCCGGGTGGATTTCAGGGACCCTACGACAAAGATACCGAGTTTCACGAACCGTTCACGACCTTTTCCTATATCGCCGCGCTAACCAGCAAAATCGAACTTGTGACAACCGTACTGATCCTGCCGCAAAGACAAACAGCGCTCGTGGCCAAGCAGGCTGCCCAGCTAGCAATACTGTCCAACAACCGATTTCGAATGGGGGTTGGCACAGGCTGGAATGCGATCGAATATGAAGCGCTGAACGAAGAGTTTGCCACCAGAGGCAAGCGGCAAACTGAACAGGTCGAGTTATTGCGGCGTCTGTGGAGCGAGGATTCGTTTTCGTTTGACGGTGAGTACCACAAGATAACCCTCGCCGGTATTAACCCAAGACCGACCCAGCCTATTCCAGTCTGGTTTGGCGGCGGCGCCCCAGCTCTGCTCGATCGTTGCGCGCGACTTGGCGACGGATGGATGCCTCTCGCTGGCCCCAACGATGCGGCGAAAGCCATGCTTGAGACAATGAAAACAAAACGAGAAGCGGCAGGCCTGTCATGGGAAGGTTTTGGTATACAGGCGCAGGCTCAGGCCGGTGGCGGAACACCAGAACGATGGAGTAGTCACTACAACAAGTGGCAGAACCTTGGCGCGACGCATATGGCTATTGCTACACACAATGCGGGCGCTACCTCAGTTGATACGCACCTTAGGCTGTTTGAAGACTATAGAGCCGCAGTCAGCTAATCGCGTGTGGCTTCGACCAGGAACCGGTGCATCGAAACCACACCCGGACTGTTCTTGGCCAACCACGTCGGCAACAAGAGCCTCAAAAAGCTGGTTACTAGCTGGTGAAACCAACCTGCATGCCGGATTATAGAAACAGAAACTTACCCAAAAAAACTGCACCAATTACAACTACAGCGGCAGGACATTCAGAAACCCTACCACTCATCAATTTAATCGCAACATAGGTGATAAAGCCAAGTCCGATTCCATCGGCAATCGAGAACGATAAAGGCATACCGAGGGCGCAGACGATGGCAGGCGCACTCTCGGTCAGATCTTCCCAATCTAGTTCAGCCAGGCTTTTTGACATCAGGCAAGCCACAAACAATAGCGCGGCTGATGTCGCAAATGCCGGGATCGTTTGGGCAAGCGGTGCAAGAAACAAACAAAGAAGAAAAAGCCCTGCCGCTGTTACTGCGACCAGTCCAGTACGACCACCCGACTCCACTCCCGCGGCACTTTCTATATAAGACGTCGTCGAAGAGGTTCCTGCGAGGGCGCCGACTACCGTTGCCGTTGAATCAGACAATAACGCCCTACCTAACCTGGGCAGTTTGCCATCAGAGTCCGTTAAACCCGCCCGATTAGCAACCCCTACTAAAGTCCCAGCTGTATCAAACACATCCACAAGCAACATTGTTAACACAACAGTGACCATAGAAACGTCCAAAACCGCCATCAGATCAAATTTAAACAGCACCGGCGAGAGCGATGGAGGCGCGGCAACAATGCCTTGATATTCTGCTGCGCCAACGGCCAAACCAAGGACAGTCGCCACCAGCATACCGATAATGACAGCGCCTGTGACAGCTCGTGCCGTCAACGCGACGATCAAAGCAAACCCGGCCAGGCAAATAATAGCGCCGGGCGCCGCCATATCTCCAAAAGTCACCAGTGTTGCAGGGTTAGCCACCACCACGCCAGCATTCTTAAGGGCGATAAAACCAAGAAAAAGTCCGATACCGGCGGAAATACCAAGTTTAAGGTTCCTTGGGATAGCATTGATAAGCCATTCACGAACGGGCAATACACTCAAGATCACAAAAATGATTCCGGAGACAAACACAGCCCCCAGCGCGGCCTCCCAGGTGTGCCCTAATCCAAGCACGATGCCATAGGTAAAAAAGGCATTTTGACCCATGCCCGGCGCCTGAGCGATTGGGTAATTCGCCCAAACCCCCATGAAAAGTGAACCTACCGCGGCAGCGATACAGGTCGCGACAAATACAGCACCAAAATCCATACCCGCGTCTGACAAAATCGCGGGATTAACCACCGTAATGTAAGCCATAGACAGAAAAGTGGTGACTCCTGCGATGAGTTCCGTTCGCACATTTGTACGGTGATCATCTAATTGAAAATAGCGCTGAAGAAAATCCTGCAATGCTGCACCCTGCTGGTTTTATAATTCACGTAACAATGACAAATAGCGTCCGGCAATGCTACTCTGCGGCCCATGAAAAAACGCTTCATTTCCGCCGATGAGTTGCTCATCGATTCTTTTAAACTGGCCGACCAGATTTTTCAGAGCGGCTTCAAACCCCATTTCATCGTTGGCGTCTGGCGCGGCGGCGCGCCCGTTGGTATCGCGGTTCAGGAATACCTCGATTATCGAGGCGTCGAGACAGACCATATCGCCATTCGAACATCATCCTACTACTCGATAGGAGAGCAGGATAAGGAAGTTCGCGTACACGGTCTTAATTACATTATCGACAATGTTAACGCGGACGATGACCTGCTGATTGTTGATGATGTGTTTGATTCTGGTCGCAGCATTATCGCAATTTTGAATGAATTGTCTGATAAGTCCCGCGCCAATCTACCCAAGACGATTAAGATTGCCACACCCTGGTACAAGCCCGACAGAAACACCACCGATATCGTTCCAGATTTTTTTGTCCACGAAACAGACCAATGGTTAGTGTTTCCCCACGAACTATCGGGCTTAAGCGACGAGGAAATTGCAGCTGACAAACCGGAAATCTGGAAGACGATTTCAGCCATGAACGCAAAAACAGCAGACCGCTAGTCATGAATGTCAACATCGTGGACCTTAACGCAGTTGACGCGCAACGACTTGTAACAGAATCCCTGATCGAATCGGGCTTTGCAGTAGTTAAAAACCATAAAATACCCGTCTCGGAACTCAATGCGCTTTACGTGGACTGGGACAATTTCTTTTGTAACGGTAATCCGGGTCAGTACGTCACAGATGCCGAATCTCAGGCAGGCTATTTCTCACCTCTTTTTGCCGAAACGGCAAAAGGACACGAAGCACAGGACCTTAAAGAATACTTCCATTACTGGCCTGGTGGTGTGCTACCCGGGTCCGTTGAAAAACTGACCCTGCGTTATTATGACGCCATGTTTAGCCTTGGCAAGGATGTGATGGTCTGGCTTGAGGCCAATTCACCAACAACCCTTTGGCAGTCTATCGACAAGCCTTTCGAAGAATATCTATCACGCAACCAAACCCTTTTGCGTATCCTTCGGTATCCTCCCCTAACCGGCAATGAGCCACCTGATGCAATTCGTGCCGGCGCTCACGAAGATATTAACCTTATCACCATGTTACCCGCCGCCAGCGAATCTGGCTTGCAGATCAAGCCAAAAGGCTTTGACAATTGGATACCCGTCGAGGCGCCACCCGGCTCAATTGTGATCAATATTGGGGACATGCTTCAGGAACTCACGGAGGGAGTCATACCGTCGACGACTCATCGAGTCGTCAATCCAACAAGTGATGCAATCAACAAGGCTCGACTAACCGCACCGGTATTTTGCCATCCTTACCCAGAGATGGTGCTATCTGATAGATACACCGCAAAATCTTACCTTCACGAACGGCTATCAGAAATCAATGCAGAAGCACTTCGCCCTTCATGAGCGGGACCCGGAAGGTAGTGTTGGACACAGACCCGGGCATAGACGATGCCATGGCGCTTCTTTATCTGCATGCCTGTGACAACCTGGAACTATTAGGTATTACTACCATTTTGGGTAACGCCAGCATTGAAAACTGCACCAATAACGCACTGTTCCTTTGTGAACAGTTTGGCATCACTGCACCAGTCTACCGCGGAGCCGATCGTGGGATGACGGGAAAACAACCCGAAGACTACCCCGACTTTGTTCATGGCCTAAACGGCCTGGCAGATATAGAAGTAACAGTTGCAGACAAATCAGCAGAAGATCAGGACGCCTGTACCTTTTTACTCGAATCATCCAACGCCAACCCAGGCGAGATCACCATCATTGCTATAGGCAGAATGACTAACATCGCAATGGCGCTAAACAAAGACCCCACGTTTGCTAATCGCGTAAAAGAAATCATCTTCATGGGAGGCGCCGCAACTTGTGAAGGAAACGTCAACACCTGGGCAGAAGCCAATATCATTGGCGATCCTGAAGCAGCGTCTATAGTCTTTAATTCGAACATTCCTCTGGTCATGGTAGGACTTGATGTCACTCTGCAGACACGAATGTCACAGGCTTTCGTGAATTCGTTAATGCCAGACCTATCACCGCTGCAAAGCCTTTTGCTATCTATCAACAGTGTGTATGCAAGTTTCTACAAAACCAATCAGAACTGGGACGAGTTTCCTGTCCACGATTCCTCAGCCATTGCCTACGCACACAACCCCGACCTGTTTGGCAGAGAGCTCGGCCGGCTCAGCTGTATCCTGGCTGGAGAGCAACGTGGCAGGACGCTCTTCGTGCCCGACCCAGCCGGGAACCATCAAGTCTGTCTGTCCGTAGATTCAAACGCGATGCTTGATGATTTTCTTAAGAAGGTCACTGCGGCTTACCGTTAATGAGCCCTCGATAAAGACGGTAACGAAGCACGCCACTGTCGGATGGGTCACGTTTTATCGGGAACAATTAACACCTGCAGATGGCCGCCAGACTAGCATTCGATGGCCATAAACCTGTTGCTAATCTCTTTCCTGAGGAACAAGCTCTGCGGACATTTGAGGGGAATCCAATGGGCAGGGAACAAAAAACCAATAAGGAAACCAAAAAGAAGGCGCTGCTGTCGCGAAAAGAGAAGAAAGCGCAAAAGAAAGCGAAAAAAGACAGCAAAGCAAAAATTATTAGTGACCTGTAGCGCCCAGCCTGAATTTTAAAAGGGACTTCAGCCGCACCAGGCACTGGAAACAATAATAATTACTCCAACGTCATGTTGCTGTTACCCATGGCTGGCCCTGATCTTTCCCTGGATGTGTTCTCCCGCCGTTATCTCTGGATATCCTGGTTCCTCTCCAGGTTTCAAACAACTATCAAGTACCTTTACGGGTGTTTCAGTATCCGGGTCAACGAATACAGCGATACTATATCGATCAACATCACCTAATTTTGGTTGTACACGATGCGGGGTAGAGCGATATTTTCCATTGGTCCAGCGCTCCATCAGGTCTCCTGTATTGATCACAATAGCCTCGTTTTCGGGTGTAACCGGATGCCAGACACCGTCTGCGCCCCGCACCTCGAGCCCACCGATATCTTTCTGGAACAACAGCGTAATCATGCCGTAATCGGTGTGAGCGCCAGCGCCAAGCTGACCGACCGCAATATCGTCAACACCGGAAGACGGGTAGTAGAGTAATCGAAGGCTGACATTTTCACCCTGGTGATATTGCACAAAAAAATCCTTTTCCATGCCGAGCGCCTTCGAGAACACGCGTTGGATGCGATGGGCACCATCGAGGCATGCTTTATAAAAATCCGTCAGTTCGTCTCTAAATTCAGGGGTAGGCCAACGGGTATCTGACCTGTCATGTCGAAGCAGGTCGCGAAGGGTAAAGGTTTGTTTCAGGTCAGCGGGCATGGTCGGATCAAGATGTTCTACCCCCATAGATTGATAACCAAAGTTCTCTTCAGCGCTCACATAGGCAGAAGTCGATTTTTCTTCCTCGGAACGAGAGAAGAACCACGTTGATAGTTCGAAGATGTCATCAATCTGCTCCTGGGTGATTCCCAGATTCACAATTTTCATGAATCCCGAAGTGGTTAATGCATCGGAGACCAGGCTTGCGAGATCGTCGAGGCCAGCATCGTCCTGCTCGTTGTAGTTCGCAAAATCTATTGTTGGTATAAGCACTGGTACTGAACCACTCCTCTAAAGGTTTGTCTTCTTCTCCAGCCAGTTAATCAATTCCGCTCTTTCATTAGCAGTCATACCCGTCAGGTTACCCAACGGCATATAGTCAGTCTGCACAGCCGTTAGCATCCGGGCCGCCGACTGAAGAATTACATGTCGGTCATCCATTAACATTCCCGCTGGAGGCGCGACAAAACCCGGTTGCGTCGGCGTCTGTGAATGACAGACCGCACAGTGAGTATCGATCAATGCAAACGCTGCACCATCGGCCACGTCCATTACACCAGAGGCCTGCTTTTGTTCATAGCGCTCGTAACCAAGCGCACCCGACAGCAGTAGAAATGCCACGAAGGCTTTAACCAGTATCGAGTAATCCACAACGCCTCGATGCCGCAGGTTAAAGAAGTGCCTGGCATAGGCCGTGATGGCAATTATTGCAATCAGGACCGCCCAATTATAGGCGTGTCCATAAAGGAAAGGGTAATGGTTGCTGATCATGCAGAACAGCACGGGTAGAGTGAAATAATTGTTGTGAATGGAACGCTGCTTAGCCATTGCCGCAGGCATCGGGTCCGGGTCCTGCCCGGCCTGTACCGCCTCGACAAATTTTTTCTGAGCGGGAATAATGCCAAGGAAAACATTGCCCGCCATGATCGTACCCATCAGCGCCCCGACATGCAGGAACGCCGCCCGATCGGAGAACAATTTTGTTGCCAGCCAGCACTGTAAACCAATAAACAACGTTAGCAGTCCAGCAAACAAAAGTGTCTGATGGCGGAGCGGCGAACGCACCAGGGCTTCGTATACCACCAAGCCGGATAGAAGAAACGCAAGACTGGCGGCAATTCCCACGCTCGGGTCAACGATCCACTTACCTGGACCCACCAGATAAGACTGCGCCTGCAGGTAGTACACGGCAACCATCAGCAGAGTGCCCGTTATCCAGGTTGTATAGGCCTCCCATTTAGACCAATGCAGGACCGACGGCCAGGCTGGCGGCGCCATCGCATATTTGGTGAAATTGTAGATGCCACCACCATGGATAGACCACAGGTCTCCTTTGATACCCTGTGCCTTCTTGTTTTCATCCGGTTCTTCAAGACTATTATCCAGCCAGGCAAAATGCAGAGAAGCGCCAATCCAGGCTATCCCGGTGATCAAATGAAGCCATCGGACAATGACGCTAAACCAATCGACAAAATATGCTTCCAAAACCACTCCTCTACTATCTTGTTAGATTGCCTTCAACATATGTTGCCGCCACACTTCTTTCATCACCGATCGTCATCATCACAAAGAGTTCATCTTCTATCGTTTCAGATAATCCTGTCCTTCTGGAAGACAGATCAGTGGCATTCGGGTCAAGCATCAAGAAATCAGCCTCTTTGCCCACCTCAAAATTACCAATGTATTTATCCAAGTGCAGGCATTGCGCATTCCCTAGAGTAGACATGGCGAAAGCTTCCATCGCGCTCAATGAGTACCCGCGCAATTGGCAGACTTTATAGGCATCTCCCATGGTTCGAAGCATCGACAGGCTGGTACCTGCCCCTATATCCGTAGCCAGACTGACGTCTATCCCGTCCCGCTTGAGTTGCTCAAAGTCAAGTAACCCACTGCCCAGAAACATATTAGATGAAGGGCAGAAAGCCACTTTGCCACCCGCGTCAGCGAGCCTGCCCCGCTCCGACTCGGTCAGGTGAATACAATGTGCGAATACTGAACGCTCCCCGACCAGTTCGTATTTTTCGTAGGCATTTAGGTAATCCGAAGTATCGGGATGGATTTGTGCCACCCAATCAATTTCGTCACGGTTTTCGGAAAGATGTGTCTGTATCCATGTGTCCGGGTACTTTTTGTGAAGCTCACCCGCCAGTTGGAGTTGCTGAACGCTAGACGAACCGGCGAATCGCGGTGTGATGCCATATCCTAACCTGCCTGCACCATGCCACTTCTTGATCAGTGTTTCACTGTCCGCAATCCCCCCAACAGCGGTATCGAGTATTTCCGGTAGCGCGTTTTGATCCATCAAAACCTTCCCCGCAATCAGGCGCATGCCTTTCTCGTCAGCAGCCTCGAATAATTGGTCCGTCGCCTGCAGGTGACTGGTTGCGAACACAAGAGAGGTAGTCGTACCAGCGTCAAGGAGGCTATCCAGGAAGGCAACAGCAGAGGTTGCCGCATAAGTTACATCCGCATAACGGGCTTCGGCAGGAAAGGTATATTTGTTCAGCCAGTCCAGCAATTGCTCACCATACGAACCAATGATATCAAGCTGAGGCGAATGAACATGGGTATCTATAAACCCGGGAACAATGAGATAGTCTGGGTCATGTTGGCAAACTGCCAGGTGAAACCCAGCCTGCAAAAATCGTTGCGCTGGTCCAATGTCTTTAATCTTGCCATCCTCAACTAGCAGCACGCCATCGACCAGGTATTCATACCTAAGAGGGTTAGTGGACGTTACATGCAGGATACGAGAGCGATAGGCCTGATTACTCATCAATAGTACTCATCAGTATTTCTCTTCAACTTTACGCTTCAATATCACTAACGGCAGATCAGCTTCCACGGTATGTAGAGTAGCCATAAGGGCTGAGCAACAACGGCACATGATAGTGCTCATGGATATCATCAACCCTGAAGGAGATATGGACGTCCTCATAAAAAGTGCTTTCACCCTTTGAGGTGAACCAGGGCTCAACGTCAAATTCCAGCCGATACTTACCCACAGTAATGTCGAATGCCTGCCCCCAGGATTCTACACGACCATCAGCATCAGTCTGCCCGGTTGAGATCAGCTGGTCTCCCGAGTACAAGCTTACCGCTATACCCGCAGCCGGTTTGCCCTTAACCAGGTCAAGAATATGGGTTGTAATGGCTACGCGATCATTCATTTAGTCATCCTCTAGCAATTTTGAAAGTCGAAGATTCATGATTTTACCCTGCTCTTTTGCACCGTTAGCGAGCTCTTCCTCTGGACTATTGTTGATACGCGCTTTCAGCAACGCCAGCATTTGTGATGCTGACTTACCTGTCGCGCAGATTATAAAAATAAAACCAAACTTTTCCAGATACAGCTGGTTTTGTTGACGTAGCGCCAGCAAGACAGTTTCGTCAGCACTGGTCACCTGCCCTTGCTCAGCGCTCGCTGTGGATGCGTACTTATTGCGTAGCGCGTTCATGTCACCGATCTGCGGGTGACCGGAAAAGGCTTCTAGTATCTCTTTTTCGGTCGCCCTACTCCACTCCGTTGCGCAACACTCCAGCAAATTGCCCACAGTCAAAAATGGCGCTGATACGACCACCCGTTCTGCCCATGCAGAACAATGGCAGCAACTCTGCAGTCGCTCCTGAAGATCATCCGCTGTTAGCTTGTTAATGGCGTTGATATTCATGTCTGCGGCGGAAACGCTGCTCGGATTTCTCTCCAGGTCAGGTCGGGCTTAATCTGGCTGGCTTTCACCGGATCCAGCGACAGGATCTGTGCGGCAATAGAAACTGCGATCTCCATTGGCAATTTTCCTTTCACAGTAGGCATCCCAATCGGGCAGCAACAACGCTTGCGGTCGTGATCGCTTACACCATCTTTTTCAAGGCGCGAATAGAACCGCTTCGCCTTGGTGTCTGATCCAATCAAGCCTACATAATCAATTTCAGTTTCCGTCAGAACCTTATGAGTTAATTGATAGTCGAGCGCATGATCATGAGTGATGATGATGCAACGGTGAGCGTCGGTGAGCTCATTCACGTACGCAACCGCATCATCGACGCCGACCAACCTAACGTTGGCAGATACAGAACCCGGAAACAGTTCCTCACGGGAGTCGATCCACTCAATTCGTGCATCACATTGTGCCAACACCTGCATTAGTGCGCTTGCTACATGACCTGCGCCAAAAACAGCCAACCGCATTGCCGTCACAGGAAAAGACTCAATGAGTACAGTCACACTGCCACCGCAACACTGATCCGCCTTGGTCGCGAGAGGGTAATGATCTATTTTCTGCGCGGGCACGCGAGATGCAAGCATCTCTCTTGCCGCCTCGATCACCTTGAACTCTAGTTGCCCGCCGCCAATGGTGTCAAAAATCGTAGTGTGCGTAACCACCATCTTCGCCGCCCCATCCCTCGGCGTCGAACCCGTGGTACTGATAACCGTGGCAACAGCAAACGGATCTCCAGCATTATGACAATGCGTCACTGCCTGTTGCCAGTTCATACTCATTGAGGGGAATACTCTTTTGCAGCACTGATCGCGTAGTAAACCTCTTCCGGCGTAGCGGGAGTATTCATAGGCGGGCTAAATTTATAATCGGAAAAGCTGGCAGCAGCATCGCGAAGCGCGCACCAGACCGACAACGCCAGCATCAAGGGCGGTTCACCAACCGCTTTGGACTGGTAGATCGTTTCCTCCCGGTTGGGTTCATTATAAAGCTGTACGGAAAACTTTTCGGGTACATCATATGCTGTCGGGATCTTGTAGTTGGCGGGGCTATTTGAGATCACTCGGCCGGTGTCATCCCAGAGTAGCTCTTCAGTCGTCAGCCAGCCCATACCCTGAACAAACCCACCCTCTATCTGCCCAATATCAATAGCGGGGTTAATAGAATTACCGACGTCGTGGAGAATATCGACCTGCGACACCCGGTATTCACCGGTGAGCCCATCGACAATGACCTCGGACAGTGCAGCACCATTGGCAAAATAGAAGAACGGATGCCCTTTACCTGTTTCCTTGTCGAAGTGAATCTTCGGCGTTTTGTAGAACCCGGTAGCGGACAACTGTACCCGGTTCATATAGGCAGCCTTAATCACGTTATCGAATGAACGAGATTCTCCGCGCACCATAACCATATCGTTTTCAATCAGCACCTCGTTACTTCGAGCACCCGAATCACTGGCAACGAACTCGATCAGACGCCGTTTGATTTTTTCAGCCGCATTCTGCGCAGCCATCCCGTTAAGATCTGTGCCAGCGGATGCCGCAGTGGGTGATGTGTTGGGCACCTTGTCGGTACGAGTTGAAGAAACCATCACCCGCTCGTACGAGACACCCAACGTACTAGCCACCACTTGTGCAATCTTGGTGTACAAACCCTGACCCATTTCTGTGCCACCATGATTGATATGGACGCTACCGTCGGTGTAAATGTGTAACAACGCGCCGGCCTGATTGAGGTGCGTCGAGGTAAAGGAAATACCGAATTTGATCGGTGTTAACGCTAACCCTTTTCTTAAGTCAGCATTTTCCTTGTTGAAAGCAAGGATTGCATTTCTTCGGTCTCGATAATCGGCATCACCTGCCAGCTTTTCCATCATGTCACGCAGCATATGCTGCTCAACTTTCTGACCATATGGCGTTTCATCTCTGCCCGGTGCATAAAGATTCTCCAACCGCACGTCCAAAGGGTCACGGCCCACCTTTCTGGCAATGTCATCCATCATTGATTCAGCTGCGATCATGCCCTTCGGGCCACCGAAGCCCCTGAAGGCCGTGTTTGAAACAGTATTCGTTTTGCAGCGATAACCATCGATGCGAGTTGTGGGATAATAATAGGCATTATCAGCGTGGAACATGGCCCGATCCACAATACCTTCCGATAGGTCAGCGGTGCAGCCACAAAGACCCGCCAGCTCCATCTGGACACCGACAATGACTCCCTGATCTGTCACACCTGCTCGATATCGATTCCAGAAGTCATGTCGCTTGCCCGTTTGCACCATATCGTCCTGGCGAGGCAACCGATATTTCACTGATCGGCCGTTACGTATGGCGAACAGACTAGCGGTACACGCGAGTACAGCTGCCTGGGACTCCTTACCGCCAAACCCGCCACCCATCCGCCGAGTCTCTGATTGCACCTGATGGATGTTGATACCCAGCACTGAGG